>Ga0214919_10000231_pt1 | contig 95292 bp, 75 predicted proteins | sample LL1503_MetaG_FD_177994 | JGI IMG/M metagenome (GOLD analysis project Ga0214919, IMG submission 177994) | Freshwater microbial communities from Lake Lanier, Atlanta, Georgia, United States - LL-1503 | ecosystem: Environmental > Aquatic > Freshwater > Lake | place: USA: Georgia | collected...
ATGAGGTAATCTTTGACAATGTTGGGTTTGACATATAGATATTCATTGATTGTGATTGATCAATAAATGGTGCTCTGTCTGCCGCCATGTTGATAAGTTCTTTTTGTGAGATCTCCCAAATAGTTTTATACTTAGGGATTAAATGCTCAATTCTTTTAACTTTCTTATTATAATGTTTGTCCTCAGGATCTAAGTAATTATTGAAATTAATGTTTTGGATTGAACCTTCATTCATAATAATTTCATTCTTTAAATCTTCAGACCATATACCAATTTTCTCAAAGTCCGCAATTAAGTATTTGTTCACAATCATAATCTCACCCCCAACAACTCTTCTGTTAAATAACGCCGAGTGAGCCGGTTCGGTCATTTCAAATGATCCTGTAATTTTAGCCGAAGATGCGACAGGCATTTGTGCCGTGAATAATGAGTTACATACTCCATACTCTTTTACATCTTCTTTTAACTTATTCCAATCCCAATATCCTGACAAATCATTTTCATTCAAATCCCACATATCAAATTGGAAAATACCTTTAGACATAGGTGATCCCTTGAAATGTTTGTACGGTTCGTGTTTACCGTTTTTACATAACTCATTACTTTCGTAGATTGCCCCATAATAAATGGTTTCAAAGATTTGTTTGTTCAAGATCTTTGCCTCTTCATCAGTAAAGATTAAGTCAAGTAAGTAGAATACATCAGCTAAACCTTGTGTTCCGATAGCAATTGCACGTTGTTCTAAACCACCTTTCAATCCTTTTTGTGTTGAGTAATTATTAATATTTACAACTTTATTTAAAGTTCTAACTACTTTTCTTACTTCATTAAACAACAATTGGAAATCAAATTTACCATTCGTAATGAAGTTTTTAAGAACAATTGAAGATAATGTACATATTGCAGTAGTTTCCTCATCTGTGTATTGGTAAATCTCATTACAAAGGTTAGATTGTTTAATTACTCCGATGTTTTGGTGGTTAGTCTTTCTGTTTGCACTATCTTTAGAACATAAGTAAGGAATACCCGTTTCAACTTGTGATTCGATAATTTTAGACCAAATGTCTTGTGCTTTAACTTTTTTACCTAAACCTAAAGAAACCGCCTTATTGTAATTTTCTTCATACTCATCACCAAACGATTCTTGTAATGGTTTGATACCTGCAGTGATAATATCGTTAGGGCAGAATAAATACCATTCAGTATTATCTTTCACCGCTCTCATGAAATTATCAGGAATCCAAAGTGCCGTAAATAAATCACGAGCTCTTAATTCTTCCGCACCTGTGTTCTTCTTAATGTCTAACAAATCAAAGATATCTTTATGCCAAGGTTCAAGATAGATTGCCGCAGATCCTGGTCTACGACCTTGTTGATTAAAGAATCTTAATGACTCATTTACTATTTTAAGGTATTTCAACAAACCACCCGCATATCCACCTGAACTTGAGATTCTACTTTCTTTACTTCTAATGTTTGACATTGATAATCCAATTCCTGCGGCATCTGAAGAATAAGTTGATATATCGGTTAATGTATTTAACAATCCATTTCTTGAATCTGAATTATTATAGTGTAACACACAAGATGCTAATTGAGGTACTTTTGTACCAGCATTAATCATAATTGGTGTTGCCTTAGAAATAAGTTGATTAGATAATGATTTATAGTATTCAACCGCATCAACAAAGTTATCTGTAACCCATAATGCAACTCTCATGTACATATGTTGTGGTCTTTCAACTACAACGCCATTAGGTCGTTTTAATAGGTACATTTCCTGTAATGATCTCCAAGCAAAATAATCGAAATTATAATCGTTTTCATGGTTAATTACCGCATCAATAGAATCTTCACCATATTCTTTAATCGTTTCAACCAATTTTTCATTGATGATACCATCACTGAATAACAAATTCATAGTCTCAGAAAAACTTGGATTTGTTTCTTTATGGTATGAAGAAATCGCAACTGAAGACGCTAATCTTGAATAGTCGTGGTGACTTCCAGTGTATGATGCAGCAATCTCATAGATTAATTTATCCAATTCCTTTGTTGTTATAACACCTTCAGTAGGTACTGAAGTAATAACCTTAATGAAAATCTCGTCTGAATTAACATTCAAACCTTTTGCTGATCGTTTAACACGATTGTAAATTTTTTGTGGGTTAAACGTTACATTTTCCCCATCTCGTTTTAATATTTTAAGTGACATCATAATTTTTTAATATTTAAAAATCTTCCTCAAACGTAATCGTTTCATTCAATTTTGCTTTTTGGTATTCCATTGTTCTTGATTCAAAGAAATTACCTTTTGTTTCAACCGCAATCTGTTCCATGAATTTAAATGGTTGTTCAACATTAAATTCTTTACTACATCCAAATTTAAGTAAAAGACCATCAACAACAAACTCTAAATATTGTTTCATTAAGTTTGAGTTCATCCCAATTAATGACACAGGTAATGACTCGGTAATGAATTCTTTTTCAATTTCTAAAGCCGATAACAAAATTTCTTTAATTCTTTTTTCAGATGGTTTTTCCTCACAATGGTTGTTTAATAAGTGAATTGCAAAATCACAATGTAAGTTTTCATCTTTAAAGATGAGTGAGTTTGCATTACACAACCCTTGCATTATTCCTCTTGATTTCATCCAAAAGATTGAACAGAATGATCCTGAAAAGAATATACCTTCAACCGCCGCAAACGCAACTAATCTCTCTTGGAATGACCCGTTATCGATCCAATCAAGTGCCCATGTGGCTTTTTTCTTAACCGCCGGTAAGTTCTCAATCGCATTAAAACATTCGTCTTTTTCTTTTGGGTTACTAATGTACGTATCAATCAATAACGAATACATTAATGAGTGAATGTTTTCCATTGCCAACTGAAATCCGTAGAAAAACTTTGCTTCAGGATATTGTACTTCACGATAGAAGTTTTCCGCCAAATTTTCATTTACGATTCCATCAGATGCCGCAAAAAATGATAATACATTCTTCACGAAAAACTTTTCATTATCTGTTAATTTTTCCCAATCACGAATATCATTCGTCAAATCCACTTCTTCAGCCGTCCAAAACGCCGCCTGATGCATTTTATAATATTCCCAAATATCGTTGTGCTCAATCGGGAAGATAACAAACCTATTAGGGTTTTCCTTCAATATTTTTTCCATCTTTTTCTTAAAATTAATTAGTTTTTGTTTCGTCTTTTTGTCTTTGTTGTCTTTTTTCTAACAACTCTTTGACTCTTAATCGTTGTCTTTCTTCTTTTTGTTCTTCAATACCTAAGAAAGTCATAGAACTCTCGGTGTCAATGTCTAACATCGCATTATCAAATTTACAATTCTCAAATACAACTCCGTCATCACCAACCCTTGATTTTGTAATTGCTATTGTAGCCAATTTCATTTCTTTTTGTTGGAGTGTTTTTGCCACTGTAATAATAACGTGACCAACTTGTGCCTTTTTAATTGACCCCCCCATTTGATCAGTTGTTACAACCTCAGAAGAAATAGAACTTCTATTACCTTGTGTTGCGGTCCATCCAACTAAATCCATTTCGTGACACATTGCTTCAAATGCTCTCATTACAGACCCTTCACTCTTCCATTCATCACCTAAATTCTTATCAGGAACAACACAGTCAATGTAATCAAGTAATACCATATCAATCTTAGTTCCATCTGCAACCATCTTTCTAATCTGATTCTTAATCTGTGACATAGTAACCGTATCAGACGGTAATTTATTCATGATTAATTTGTTAGACATAGATTCCTCAATATTCTTAACTGTTTGAATAACCTCATCTCTTTTTTCAGACAATTCGTCAGGATGTATCTTAGTCCAAAGTGTGTAATGTTTTCTTTGGATTACTTTAGGGTTGTCCTCAAAAAAGATCTGAAGTACGTTGTTCCCTAAGTTAAATGCGTGGTTAGCAATTTTAGTTAAGATCGTGGATTTACCTACACCTGTTGGTGCTAAAATAACACCAATCTCACCTTTAGCCAAACCACCTTTTAATAGTCTATCGATTCCCGGTATTCCCATTGGGATTGGGTGTCTGTAATCATCGTCAAGGACCTGATCCATGTTAGAGAAGACATCCATTGAACTTGTGTCTTTAGCTCCCACTTGTAAAGCTCCCCTAACTAATTCTTCAAGGGTATCGTAGTTCTCAAATTCACCACCATCGATGATTTTTTGAGCCTTAGTCATAACCTTTTGTAGTTCTTGTTGTTTACAGAACTTTAACGCCTTTTCCTGTACGAATCCTACGCCATCGATAGGTGCGTCTTTAATTTTCTTGATTGTATCCAACACTATTTTGGATGCAATCTCTTGTTGTAATTCAGATTTGGTAATCTGTTCTAATGTCTCAAATGATGGTGTGTGATCGTATTTTGTATAATACTCTCTAATCATTTGGATAATTATTTTGAAGTACTTATTTTCAAAATAATTGTTTTCAATCACATCAATAATTGAATGTGAAAATTCCTTATCTAAGATAATTTGATTAAGTAATTGTAATTGGAATGTGTTTCCTAGATACTCAAAGTTTTTGTTTGTCGCCATAATTTTCCTTCTGTTAGTAAAGATAAATACTATTACTTTTGGATAAATTCAGGGTAGAAATAATTAAAATTATTACCTGAAAAAATGTCAGTCAGGCCGTTTAGTATACCTTTTAACTTTGGGCGTAGGTCTACGGTGTATCTTACCTTTGGCGGGTACACTTTAGCATCAAACCTTCTCTGACAAATTGTCAGGTCCCCAACCTTAATATAAAGGTTAAAATTTTCATCACCGTCAGTAATTGACGTATTTAAAATCTCTGGATTCTCAGAAATTTCGTATTTGTTGTCTAACATATAGACCACTGAACGCATTTTTAAATCATATTGTAACTCACGACATAACATATCGATATGGTCGTAAAATTCCTCAGATTTGTGTGCATTTTTGTTAAATCCTTTAACATTAAAAAAACGTTGTACTACAATGTTATCATTACACATTAATAGGAATTCAACTTTTGTTACATCTTGATCTCTCATCTTGTTTTTGTTTTTGTTTTTTACTTTTTGTTTCTAAACTTTGTTTTTTCTTTTCTTGATAACTTTAAAAATGGTTTTATAAAATTAACCCAAGCATCATCTCCTTTTGGTAGGTATTTAAAGAACCCGTCGGACATCATCATTCTAATTAGGTTTCTATGTCCTCTCCCATCGGGATCCATCGATTCAGAGTAATATTCCCTAACCATTTCTTTCCCCTCCTCATCAATTAAAGGTTCTGACAAATCTACAAGTATTTTATTGATTTTAAAAAAATCATCACCTATAACACCCTCTTTTGTTTTACCATTAAGTAAGTTTCCTAACACAACATTTTTCTGTTGTTCTTTTAGTAGTAGTTTACCTTTTGTTAAAATATCGGTTAAAGATATTTCTGAATCAAGTATTTCAGGGAAAAACTTAATTAAAGTTTTCTCACCCATTAAACTTATTCCATCAATGTTATCTGAAGTATCACCAGCAAGGATCTTAAATGTCATTACATTATAATGAGGAATTGAACAATCTTTAAACTTAATTTTGTCCCCAAACTTAAAGTATTGTTTTGCTTGTGGAGAATAGATTGATACCTTTTCTGATATTAATTGAGTTAGGTCTTTATCACTTGAGAATATCGTTTTCTCTTCATCTAAAGAGATTTGACAATAATATGCTATAAGATCATCGGCTTCCGAATTTTCTATCTCTAATTGTCTTATAAACATCTCCTCAAGATATTGTTTAACCCTTGTTTTTTGTTTGTTAAATGAATCGGTCTTCTCCTCATTATCAGGGGAAGACTTTCGATTCATTTTATATTTAGGGTATAGTAATTTTCTTTGAGATGAATTTGTATCGCTATCCCAAAAGACCATAACTTTGTTAAAGTTAGTTTCTTCTAAAAATTTACGGATTGTGTTAAGAAAATGCCAAGTCCCACCAATGTGTTCCCCATTATTATAGAAATCCTTAACTCCGTGAAATCCAATTTTTAATAAGTTGTTACCATCAACAATAAGTGTTTTGGTCATTTAATTTTTTTAAGTCGTTTGTAAATACTTTTTACTCGTCAGAGTCATCATCAGATTCATCCAAAGAATAATCTGAATACCCCAATTTTGTTTCCCAATAATCTGAATATTCTTTCTTATAGTTATCCAAAGATTCTTTTGTGTCTTCAATATAACCTTGTGGTACCGCAATGATCTTACCATCTTTATACCCAAGACCATTAACGTGATTCTTTAATATTGATATCTTAGTTCTAATTGCAAACGATACTTTTCTACCGTTCTTAGTTGCATCAATGTGACTAATACCTGCTTTCTTTTGATTACCAAATAAGAACACTAATGATGATGCCAACCATATCGCTTCACCACCTTTAGCCTTGATTTCAGGTTGACCAAATGGATTATCGGGAAGTAATACCCAAGGCTGATTTAAAATAACCAAAGTGTTGTAATATGGGTACTCTTCTTTTTTAGATTTTGAAATCCTTGAGTGGATCCCCATACCAATTTTATCTGCCAATACTTTTGCATTGTGCATTCCACCACCTTTACCATCAAAAGTCATCTGACAAGGTATACTACCAATACTATCCCATAAAAATAACAAGCTATAAGGGATGTCACCTTTTTCTTGAGCATCAAGAATATCATTGATGAATTCCGTCGCTTGTTCTATTACATCAAATGAATCGTTAAATATAAACATACCGTCATATTCACCAAGTTCATTTTTTTCAGCTTGTAATCCTAATTCAATAGCGTGTTCCCAAGACCACTTTTTCTCAGTAATAATAAGAATAGGTAAGTGACCTTTTTTCTGAGCATCTGCCGCTGCGAGGATCATTGCCGTTGTTTTTGAAGTATTCGAGTGACCCAAAAACATATTTATACCTCCCATAATAGGTCCAGGTAATCCAGACGATCCCAAAAAAGCCTCACCACAATTATAAAAACTTTCAGGTTTGTATTTTGTTTTTGTTGAGTACTTACCTTTGATTGTTTCCAAAGATATTTCTCTTTTTCTTATTGCCATGTTATTGTGTAATTACTGAATTATACTTACGAATTTTTTCTAATGACTCAAGTTTATCTTGAGCATTTGCGAATTTTTCAACTAATTTATCCATTTCTTCAAGGTGTTGTGGATGTTCTCCAATACCAACAGGTGAAGTTAAATAAACTAATAATGTTGCTTCCGCTTCAGCTATTTCGCTACGATATTTTAAGGACAATGCCTCATACATTTTTTCTGCAATTTTGCTCATTTGTTTTGATTTTAAAAAACATAGACACTCAGTCATACCAAGTGTCTATGTTAAAGTTTAATTAGAATGGTAAATCTTCGTCCACCTCATTATTAGACTGAGGGTCAACTGTTTTACTTTCAGATTTTTTACTTCCACCCATAGAAATCTCTTCTTCTTGATTATTTGAGTAGATGTATTTTCCTGCGTCAGTGTCCCAACGTGGAGTTTCACCTCTTGCAATTGATTCAAGATATTCAACAGGTTTCTTAGAGTATACGTCCTCCCAAGTCAACTCATCGTTGATCCATGTTGATGCTTGTTCAGCGTCTTCATGTGTTGGTGTCGGATCGTCGTACATAACAGTTTGGATAACCGTGTATGTTGCACCTTTTGGTGTCTTTGCCTTTGTAAGTTCAAGGATTAAGTCACGACCTGTATCTGAGTCAGTAACATCACCTTTTGCTTTCCAAATTGGAATAATTTTGTCAAGGATTCCTTCTTGTTTGTAATTGTGTTTAAATCTCCAAAATTTAACACCATCACTCTCGTTATCACGATCAACAACCTTAACGATATAAAACTTACGAGCTTTATATTGTGTTGCCAATTGTTTGTCGGATTCACGACCTGTTGACATTAACTCGTCATATACCTCATTCAAAGGTGAACGTTCGTTGTCATTTTTTCCTGGATCGTAGAACTTCTGCCATTTACCATCAACATTGATTTCGTGAAACCAAACTTCCTTAAAAGGAGATGATCCATCAGTTGTAGGTAAAATACGGATTGTTCGTTGACCTTGTTTTTCGTTATCCTTAAGGATTGCTGCGAAATACTTTTTCATTCTTTCTTCTTGTGTGAATTTTGAAGTGGAAGAAGAACCACTTTGTTTTGAACTCTCATACTGAGCCAAAACCGCATCTAAAACATTGTTTGTCGCCATTGTGTATATATTTATTAAAGGTTTACGTAGAAAATATAGTTATAAAAAGTAGGGTAGTCAATAAGGTTTTTAAAAAAATTTGAGAGAGGGACACTGATGTCCCTCCCAAAAGTATTACATCATATTTGTGTCTTCGTCGTCATAATCGTTAAATGATGTTTCAATATCATTTGTTGAGTAATTATTAGCATCATCAGTTGTTAGAACATACTCATTTTTACCTGATTTTTCCATATCCTCTTCTTTATCTTCAAAGAAATCTGATAATTTTTGGTTAAATGGTCCTGAGTCTAAACTTCTTAATTCTAATTTTTCTTGTGGTGTTTTAGGTCTAAATTTATCAAACTTAGCCTCTAAGTTATTTATTGTTGTTACCAAACCGTCCATTTCACCTAATTTTTCCTCAAGAGTTTTTAATTGAGCAAATAAATTATCGAAATATTCTTCTTGTTTTTGTTCCATATTTTTTTGACTTGTAACAAGATCTGTAACATCTAATTCTTCTTTGTTACCCTCTTCTTCACCTTCACCGCCAAGTTCCTCAACATCAGGATCGGTTGCAACATCGATAGGTGCTGCCGGTGGTATTGGGGCAACTGCGTTAGGGTCAGCGGGTGCCGCATTAGGATCAACAGGAGCCGCAGGATCTACAGGTGGTGCCCCCGCAGCTGGATCAGGTGCTAACGCAGGATCCGCAGGTGGAGCTAAAGCAGGATCCAAAGCGGGATCAACTTGTTCCATTATGTATTTGTTAATAGAATTAAATCTACTTATTTCGTTTAAAATTTTTTGATCTATTGCCATGATTATCCGTTTAATAATTGTTTAATTCCCGATTTAGTTTCAACTTGGATTTTTTTAAATGTGTTCATAGTGTTATCAACTCTTTCAATCAATCCGTCTTTTATTCTTAGTGTATAACAATCTCCAGTGTCTAAGTCACAAACTTCTTTGTACCCATTACCTTTATCTTTTTCTGACACTCTTGTGTTTTTACCCAAGTAGTTGTCTAATATTAATTTTGTGTTCATAATAGTTTTATTTATAAATATCTGGTTATTCAATAAAATTAATTTAATGAATTATATAAATTCAATGCTTGTTTTGTTTTATTTTGTAATGTAGTCTTATCTTGTTCAGTCATTTCGGTATAAACATTATCAGGTTGTACATTAGGATATTTAGTCACATATAATTTAACGATATCAACATCAAGTGGAAGACTGTTATTAATTAAAGACAATCTATCTTTAAATTTAGATATTGCAAAGTCAATAAATTTTTCATTAGAAATGAATGATACTATTGGGATATTTAAATTTGTTCCTCTTGATAAACAATAATATTTTTTATTTACCGATGACGCAAATTGAGATCCACCGTATGTTTCAGTTAAATTAATTGTACTATAATTATTTTCATATGCTTTCATTCCACTTGACGATGCCGAATCCAAATATATAAATGAAAACAAATATAAAGATAATTGTATAAAAGTATCATTAAGTTTTGTCTCCCCATTTGTGGTGGTTGATTTTGCAATACCACTTGCAACAATTCTATCTTCAAGTAATTTTTTAAAGTCTTTAAACGAAATTTGAGTTGATGTTGGATTATCTAATGGTGTATAACCAACATAACCACTATTAATTTTATTTGAACAATCTTGATTTTTAGTTATTGTGTCGGTACCTGTTACATTTGAAACTACATTATTTTTTTGGAATATGACATTTTCACTTGAGGATTTTGTTTTCTCCTCGTTCGCTTTTACTTCTTCTTGTAATTTAGAAATTATATTTAAACTTAAGGATTGTATAAAACTATCAATTTTAGGTAAACTATAAAAAGGTTGTCTTGTTCCTTTAAATGTTGTACTAAATTCACCTTCACTAATTTGATGGGTTACTGATGTAATCATATATGGTCCTGAGAACATAGGTATGTTTCTTACATTAAAATACATCATTGGTTGAATAAGAGCGTTACCCAACATATCCACAGAACATTCGTAACTTCTATTTCTATATAGATTATATAATGATACGTTTTGTGACCCAGTACTTCTGTTTCTACTTTGGTTAGCCATCTGATTTAACATTTCCAAAGATTCCGCAGTAGGTTTACCAACGTCTTGACCAACACTAAAGTTTTTAAATATTTGTTGATTTTGATTACTAATATCTATATTAAATCCAACAACTTTATTTGATTTATCCCAATTCTTTTTGTTAGATTGACTCTCAACTAATGGATTGTCACTCGCTCTTCTAAGATCAAAAGCATCATCTCTAAATCTATAGTCAACATTATCTTTCATGTCCACATACTGACTAGGTTTGTTTGCATAATAACATAAAAACTTAGGTGATGTGTTTCTGTAATCCACATTTAAAAACGTACCCCAAAACGAATTCGCAAACTCAGTTGATCCTTCACTTCTTGGAACGGGATTCTTTTCGGCATCTTGTGCGTTATAAAAATTAGCGTAAGCCGGTAATGGGAAATAAGTAAAATTATTTTGTGTCAATATTGTTGACACAATATCTAACATATTATTCTTATATAGTGATCCTTCAATTAAATCTTTAATTTTGAATATGTCAACATAAACTTTTTGTCCAACATCTCTACTTGCCCTATCAAATAATAGAACATCTTCAAACATTGTTTTTGATTTAAAGTCTCCTCCCGCAACCCAAGTATCGTTAAATGCCTTAAACGTTTCCCACATTTCAACTCTTGTTTGTTCCCCCTCAAGTTGTGACTTATTACCTTTTTCACCCTCAATAGTAATGTTTGGTAATCCAGCCCTAACTCCTGTCATTAAATTAGAAATAACATTTTTTAGATAAGTTTCAGATTTATCAAGGTATTCATCCATAAGACCATAAAACTTAACTCCATCCACACTATTACCTAAATTTTGAACAATAGGAAGAGTAGTTGTAGTTGTTGTAACTTGCGAAGAAGTTATATTAACAGTGCTAACAATGTATTGAGGATCGGTAGGGGTTGATGATAAACCTGCATTATATTGACTTATAATAATTGCATCAATAATAGGCGTATTTAATGGGTATAATGAAGCACTTACAGGTTGCCCTGTAAATAAAATTGTTCCTGTCGCATCTTTATAAACACCATATTTTTGCGGACCAAATTTATAAACTGAAATTGTTTTAGTATCTTTAAGTGTCACAACCGTTAATAAATCACCAGGTGTTTGAGGACTTGGTACAGGTGTTGGAACAGGGTTTGGAATAACAACATTATTTGTTGGAATTTCAAAATTATTAAGTTTTTGTGTTGCATATAACATAATCAACGGAGCAAAATCTTTAATATTTTTTTCAGTAAACTGTACATTTAAATCAATAAAGAAGTCCGTAATGTACGATCCGTTATCTGAATACACTAATTGAGGTATCTCAGAAAATCCAACATACTTCTCTAACGCTTTCCATGTTTCAGGATTTGCAGTTTTAGATTGAGCTAACGTAGTAGTTCCACCATTTGACGGTAAACTTCCTGATGTTCCTTGACTATACCCTTGATATGACACGGGGTCAATTAGAAATTTAGTGGAGAATGTTAAGAATGTTCTTCTATCAAACATAGACGGGTTACCCATCTTTAATACAACATTATACTCCAAGAAATTAGTTAGTATTCCTTGAAATGTTGTTTTTTGTTTTTCAATAACAGAATTAATCATCCCCTCTGAATTAAGAGTTGACGGTTTTTCAACAACTAATAACTCTCTCATTAATAATTGGAAGTTCTTATATGACCTTTCAGATTCTGTTTCAACATCTTTGTCACTTGGGACTAATGTTTTATAATCATAAATTGATCTACTAAAATTCAAGAATTCTTGTTCAAAATAATCTAATACTTCAGTATCAAATGTTGTAAACATTTCCGATATTTTATCGTATTTTGTAATATCACCATTTAATGAGAAGTTCTGTTGTGTTTTTTTATCGTTAAGAATTTCTTTTAGATATGAATCAGGATTTGGTTTTGAGACTTTTGTATTATCAAAGTACCCGTAATTAGGTGCCCCCCAAAATAATCTCACAGATCCGTTAAACACGGCAGGATTACTTGATATCTCTACTTTTAATTTATTATTTTTGAAACACTCTTCTTTTGTTTGATTGTCAGTATAACCAAAAGACGGCATTACAAAATATTTATCGCCTTCAGTTGTTTTAACAATTGTTGACCAAGGAGTAACCTTTAATGACCTGTTATTATCATTAGGGTCAAAACCACTTGTTTCAATAATCTTACCATCTTGATTTGTTGTCATCACTATTTTACCATCATTAATTAATGATTGGATTTCAGTTTGTGAATATCCTCCTGTTGCCGAATTAGTAACATAAAAAATATTTGGAGTAACCACAGTAAAGTTTTCACCTGTAAGTGTTTGTGTTATATCAACAACATATTGACCAACACCACCCGTTGTACCACTCACTTGACTAACAATTTTAGTTCCAAGAGCAATTGTTGGTCCTGAAATAATTTGTCCTGTAGATAATGTTCCACCACTAAACGTTAAAACGTCCATTATTGTTCCTGTAATATTACAAGTACCATTTAATATTGATGTGTTTTGAGTTATATCAACAATATATTTACCAACTCCACCCGTTGTACCATTTATTTGAGATACAATAGTTGTATTAGTATCAACGGTTGGTCCCGCTAATACTTCACCAGGAGCTAAGTTATTATCATTAATAGTATAAACGTCTAATGTTGTACCAACAATACTACAAGTTCCATTTAATTGTGTGACACCCGAAAATAATTGTAATCCTTGTAGAAATACATTCATATCATCATACAACTTAGGGAAAAACCCTGTATTCATAGTTGTTGAGTTATACGCAACTAAATTTGGCGTTGCACTTACCGTGTTTTCTAAAACAATATTGTTTTGGAGTCCCTCAATATTCAAGGAGTAAACTTTTGTAGATGCGGATGTTACGGGATCATAATTACCTAAATAATCAAAATCTTTCCAAACCTCATCTAATATATCAACACCCGTGTCATTCCAAGTTTTATATCTATGCCATATAGAACCGTATTTAACAACCCAAGCATATGGTAGTTTATGTACCGCACCAAATTTTTTAATGGTTGATAAGATATAACTTAAATCGTTAGGTTCATTATATGACCTATATTTTTCTCTAAGACTTGCCAACGGTAAACTATTCAAGAATAGATATGCTGCTTGTTTGTATGAAGATAGATCATTTGGTTTATATCTAAAATTATATACTCCGTTTTGAATTGCATTAATAAAATAAGGTGTGTTCATTATTGAAGTTGATTGAGTTTCACTTATAAACCCATCATAATTAGAATAATTTAAATTCCCCTCAGTTGTGAACTGTTCTTCAATTTTTCTATTATTATAGAATGTTTTGAAATTGTCAGTATTAATATTTTGACTAAAAACGTCCGCCTTATAATTAAAGTTTGTTATAGGTCTTTTCTTTTCGTTAGTATCGTCGTTATTAAAATTACAAATTGTTTTATGTGTTGTATTATATGATAACACATCTTTAGTGTTATATGCTAAATTAACATTTTGTATTGATTTACCATCCGCAAGATAATTCTTACACCAATCAAAATTAGTGATTGGGTACATATCTGAAAAATCAAACTCATTACTAGAAGTTTGGTTTCCTATATAATCAATTATTTTTGATTCGTCAGTTAATGAAACATTTGGTTGTGATCTTTCATTTGTTAAAATTTCTTGATTAAATAATTCAAAAGGTACATTAGTTTTATTCTTAAGGTAATTTATTGTAAATTCACCTCTTATAAATTTTTGCCAACTTTCACCTTCACCCTGATTTGAAATGTGCCTTAAGAATGTTAAGAAATTATTTTGATCAATTAAGTATTGTTTTAATTTTTGAGTTAAGAATGGATTATCATTACCTAAACTTTTTAATATGTTAATTTTTTCATCTTCGGCCTCAACCATAAAAATACTTGCATCATACCCCGATTGTCTATTTAATTTAGAATAGTAAGTATTAACCATAATTCTTTCATAAATCTCATAAAAGAATTTTATCTCTTCTTTGTTTTGGAATACTTCATTTGTCACCGGGAAATCAAGGGCATTTAAACTTAATCTATTTGGTCTTGTGACCTCATTAGTTTCATCACCATAATCAGGATTTTTAGGTTCCCTATCAGTATAACCTTTAATAAACTCTTCAACAAATTCAACCTCAGGCCATATTTCAGGAATATACGCCTTTGTCATTGTTGCAATAGATTTATCACCAGGATAAACAATTTCAAATTTCTCTTGTTTATCATCACCTAAAGTTTCTTTAATAACTTGAGGCCAAGGATAGATCGGTTCATTATTTTGAGTAGACGATTTAACATCCACACTCATTGCACTACTATTACTACCGAAAATTGCTTGTCGTCTGTATTTATTTTCTCTTATATCCCAAGCTTTAGAATGGACATCATCCATTAAACGAATAAACGCTTCACCTTGTGCAAAGAAAACCGCTAATACGTTTCTAATGGATGGTTTAAACCCTACTCCTGTATCTTTATTACTTAATTGTTCATTAAGATTTTCAGTTATTTTTTCTTCAATTTGTCGTCTAAGTGTTGATGATTCTTTAGCCGCCTTTTCTGTTATATCAATAAAGTGATCGGTACCTTCAAATATAAAAAACTTAGTCCCAGGTAAAATTGAGTTAGCTGCAATGAACGTATCTAATTCAGTTTGTGTCTTTGCAGGTTTACCTGTTCTTTCCTCATATGTTTTTGCAAAATCAATATCCGTAAGTGGATTAATTTTTGCGTAACATTTTTCAACAGTGGCATTAATAGGTACTTCACTTTTTGTGGTTTTACCCCCAACGACATAACTACCATTTTTTCCCGCAACACTATTACTTTCAAATAATTTTTGGTATTCAGTAAAAATACCGGCCAATTTAGTTTCAGCTTCCGCCTGTTTGTTTAAATCAGAATAATCTTTTTTATACGTATAAACAACTTCCTTAGTATCTTTTAAACTATATGAAGTTGTTTTGTCCATGTATGTTTCAAACCATGAGTCACCATAAAAAAATACTTTTTTCTGAAATTCAGTTAACTGAGTTTGGAAGTTATCTAACTCGGTTATTGATCCCAAATTTTCTTTAGTAAATTTTTCTAATATATTTTTAATAAATCTATCTAAACGAGCCTTTAATTGTGTGATTGTAATTTCAGGAAAGTCATCCTCAATCAAACCTTTAGCTTTATATTCAGAATAAAGTTCTTTCATTTTTTGATAACCACGACTAACTTGTTTTGATGACATTTTATCAAGGTTAGATCCTGCAGGTGTGTTTGTACTCGCTTGAGTGGTTGATACAAAATTATTATACATATGTGGTACCGCCATCATAGCTCCCCAATTCACGTAAGACATCACCGTATACTTATAACCAAAAAACTTTAATGTAATCTTAAAGTTACCAGTTGAGTTATCAAAGTTTGACGTAAACGATTGTAACATTAATGGTAGCCTTACTGCCTTCCCATAATATCCCTTTAATGTTAAATAAAACATCGGATATGGTAATTGGAAAAACGCAGAGTAAGGAGAATTGTTCCCACCTTCAAATAATGCTCTTCCTTTAATATCCGTTAATTGAACAGTTACGGTAGGTAAGAAACTTGTGTCAATCGCAACCTGTATATCAGTTATACCTAATAAACCATTATCCACCGCTCCAGGTGTACCATTTGAGTACATACTCTGAGTAAGATAGAAGTCGTCTGATTTGTTTGGGTTTTGAACCGCATTTAATTTTGGTTGGTTTACGCCTTGTCCCTGAACAGATCCTTTACCTGTAATCTCATCGGTATATCGGTTATCCATAAACGTTTTGTTTCCAGGATTTAAGAAATTAATCTTACCTACGGAAACAGTTCTAACTGAATCATTTAATGCCGATCCTAACGCTAATTTAGTTCTTGGTAATACACTACACTCAAGATTAGCATAGAACACAAGGTTCTCATGTTTAACTAATCTATCACTAACCTTACCTTCACTATCAACAATTTTATTTGGGTCTATTAAGGTAATGTTATCATAATCAAATTCCACTAATATGTTTTCACCTTTATCTACCATAATAGAAATAATAATTGTCTAATTCGTTTTTATAATCCTGTAATGATTTAACAAGGGGGAATGGTATTGTTAAAATTGCCCCATCGGGTATGTTTGATTCCATACCACTATATTGGGGATTTGCCATTTGTACTAACCAACCAAAATATGGTGTGTTATAAAATTGGAATGATATTTTATCTAATCTTGATTGTCCCACTTTGTATATGAAATTTTTATCTGTTGTTTTTGCAGGTAAATTTATATATGGTACAACTGTTTGTTGACCATTTATTAAAAACTCATTATATCTGTTATAATATTGTAAATTCATTTTTAATTAAATTTAATTTTACCATCAAAGGTTTTTTCTTTATTATTCACATTCACATTTGAATATAAGTCTTTTATTACCTTTTTTTGTTGTGACGTTCCACTAACTTTTTTATATTTTAATCCAAACTTAACTTTATCATCAATTGGACTTGTTATTAGAGTTTTGTACAATGGATTATTTTTAATACCATCATATTTGGTTTTATTAAAATCAGTATATGGATTAAAAAGAGTTGCACACCCACTAACCGCAAGGTCAACAACTTTAGTAACTTCTTGTATATTACCATATTGACCATTAAGTATGAAAGTTTTTAATTCATTTCTACTATTTTCATCATTAAATATATTGGCCATAACTTGATAAAATCTATTTTTTTCATCGTTATTTACGATAATATCTCTTTGTTTTTCTACACCAGTCCCACCTAAACCACCACTTGCGTCATTAAACGTACATGATATTTTTTTATAAGGATCTTCATTTAAATATAATAAATCGTCTTTTTTCACAACGTTTTCAGGCCCGTAAAATTCAATATGTTTATCTGTTATTTTTTTCAAATAAGTTTGTAACTGAGTAAATGAATCTGCAACTCCTGAAATATCATATACATCAGGTTCATTATTTGAATTCATTATTCCGTCAGTTTTTGATAGTACCAAATTTGCCTTTCTTATATATTGAATATAGTCCTGTTGTAATAAAACTAAATCGTTTACACTGTTACTAACATTTGTGATAAAATCAGGTTTAATTCCTGTTACATATTCTTTTAATTTATTTTCAATTTCTCTCTTGTCACTATTAGTTATAGATTGATCATTGTTAACAACTATTTGCATAAATGGATCGTTCCTTTGTGAAATATCCCCATTAACTTTATTAAATAATTTTTCTAACTTGTCCTCAACCTCACTTGGTTTACCATAAATTGGTACTTCAATTTCAGGAGTAAACTCCGCAGTACCTTTAGAATAATTTTTATCTTTATATAATAGATCTAAAATACCTATATTATAGTTTTTACCAATTGTTGCATTTGTATTAACATATGCCTCAAAATATTCTTTAGTACTATTCCAATAGTCGGTAACAAATTTAGTGTAATCAATATCTTCTTCACCTGATATTGTTCCAATTGCTTCACCACCTCTTTTTGGTTGTTGATTAACGACATTAGCGGTTGTTACCTTTGGTTGGTTAGCCAATATCTTCTCAACCATATATTTATCTCTCGCTTCAGTACTTTCGGTTGCCGTCGCTCTTTCGTCGTAAATTTCAGTATTCGCATAATAGTTAAACGATAATGCATTTTGTAATTCCTCAACAGGTTCTTTAAGTCCATGACCACCAATAAAGTTAAAGGCCATTGTCACTTTAGCAATCATCGGTTGTACACCAATACCTTCAGGGTTTAAGTCAAATGTAATAGGATCATATGTAATACTTAATGAGTTTGGTACAATCTTACTATTATAAAAGTCACCCATTCTTAAAATTAAGATCGGAGGTGCACCAAACGATGTGTTTAACGCATCATTATATTTTGGTCTACCGTCAGGTCCAATTATAGGAATTGTTTGACCAGGTCTCATACATTGATTTAAGAATGTCAATCTCGCATTTAATCCCTCAGGTGTTGTTGAGTGGAACGCAGGATTGAAGTATTTAATCTTTTGTTTAATACTATCATATATCATAGGATCACTTTCTTTAATAACCTCAAAGTAATCACATTCTGAGAATAAAAATCTCAATATTTTTTTAGATATACCTTCTTTAATTTTTTGTTCAATCCTTAAATTAGGACTTGGTTTAATTGTATTAGATGTATTACCAGGTGTTTCAACTTTTGAAGGGTCTGTTGTTGTTTTATCTGTCGTTACTTTTGGGGGTTCAACAGGAGTTGGATCAGGTGGAACCTTTGCTTCAATTTTAGTTAAAGCAACTCGTCTACAAGCCATTGCAGGTACTGACCACCATTGTGCCGCACTATTAGAAGATGCTCCCGCAATATCACCACCAGTTGGATTCACAGATGGGGTTGTGGTTATGTTTGTACTACAATTAACAGAAACACCATTTACGGGACTAACTTCCGCTGAGTTATATGTGGTACCAGTTGTAGATGTACTAGAATTACCATTACCAACCGTTACAATTTCAGTCTCACCCTGTGTTTCAATTATAATTTTAAATTGTTTTTCATCTAATTCACTTATAAGTTTATCACCAAGTTTTTGATTTTTAAACCATTTTTGTACGGTATCAACCCTTCTTTGTGATAATTTTTTATTATACCCTACTGTTGCAGGTGCCGATGCTGAACCTCTCAATGTTAATACAACTGAACCATTCTTATCTATTATTATTTCTTTTAATTTATCTAAGAAAACAGTTTTTAATTTTTCAAAATTATTTTTAATAACATTATTAAAAAATGTTTGCACACCTTCTTTTGTAAATTCTTGAGATCCCACATAAACTTTTGCAGGTGCCTTTGTCACATACGTTGTATTTTGTTTTGGAATATATGAATCGTACCAACTATCAAATGGTTTTGATGAGGTTGTGGCATATGTCCCATAACATTCAGGACAATCATTTTCAAAATAAAATGCGTAATTTATAAATTCTTTTAAAATATCCGAATCTTGTAATGTTGATGTTGCATTTGTTACGGTACTAGTATCCCCAACTTTTAATTGTTGCCCATCAGTACCTGAAGCATCACCCGTAGTAGTTAATTTAGAATCAACAGGTATTTCAAATGCAACCTGACCTAACTCTTCATTTGTTAATCTTGGGTTATTTAATATTTGTTGGTACGTAAATAAATCTCTTGTTGGTATTGTATTAAATTTAATACCCAATTCATACATATCGTATTTTGTACATCCCGCAAAGAATGAATCAACAATTGAATCGACTCTTTGTTTTGCAACACCCGCCAATTGTTTCTGAATAATAGTATTCATAATTGCAGGGTGATCGACAACAATCTTCCAACTTATACTACCCTTTCTTGAAGTGTTCTTATACGTATAAATTGGTTCAGGTCTACCCAAGAATGGAGTTTCTGAAAAGTTAGGCGTACTATCATCACTAAATGAAATATCATATGGTGGAAACCACATGACTCTACCACCGTTTGGTCCTTTTTCACAAACAGGTAAATCATCGTAAGTAAACCCAGGTCTGTCTGAAGTTCTCCACGCTAAGTTCTCAATAGAGAACATATATTTTTTAACTTTGTTGTCAACAATGTTTGTTGATCCCGGATTCTTAAGTGGGGCAATGTTAAGATTATATGTCTTATCTAAAACTGAATATGAGAATTTTCTACCTTCAGTTGTTATACCATCACTTTTTTGTAAGTCAGCATATGTGAAGTAAGGTGTGTCCTTTTGGAACACTCTACAGTACTCAATACCCGCTTGAGATCCATCGGTCTGATCCTTATAAGATAATACCATAGAACCCTTTGTCATCTCTTTGTACCCATCGTTGAATACCTTTGATACTTGGTTAATCGCATTACCTACGTGTTTTAATCTTGCTTGTCCTTGTACTTGATCAGCAGATTCAATAAGTCTTTGTGTTTTATCTAAGATTGAATCCCCTTTGAAATCAATATCCGTTGATTGGTATCTACCATAATCACTTTTAATTGTTTCAAATTCATTATCTAATCTTGTAGGGACCCCACCAGGACCTACTTTAAATCCTGCGTTGTCTTTATATTTTGGTGATGTCCAAACAAATTGACCATCTATACCACCACCATCGGTGTATGATTTCCCTTTTAAACCAAATTGTAATTGAGCTTCATTACCTTCGTATAGAATACCAAGTTCTTGTGGGCCATAAACAATAGTTTGTACTTGTCTACCATTTTTTCCAATTGGAACTTGATTAGCAGGTGAATCAATTTGTGAAGGTTCTGAATTAGGACTACCTACATAATATCCACCACTTTGTGACTTATTTTGATCAAATAATCTATCAATTGCAGTTGTTGCACCTTGTATAATACCTCTACTATATGACGGTCTATATTTGTTGTAATCTAAACTTGAAAATAATACTGATCTTTGTCCAAACCCTGTGTTTGCAACAAATATTTCAGAAGGATTCTTAAATTTATTTAAGATTGGTCCTAAAAATCCACCCGTTAAATTATTCGCAACATTTAACGCCGCCTCAGTTTGTGGGTTATCAATAAATGATTCATTAAAATAATCACCAGGGATAAACGATACGGGGAAGTAAGTTCCCGTTAATCTATTTGCCAATGTAACCGAAGCGGTTATTGGGTTCTCAGGTACCGTAATTCTCCAATTTTTTGTAAAGAATGGTTGTTTACCTGTTGCAACCATACTCGCACTAAACGGGTCTTGTAGTGAATCTAAATTAACACTTCCAACACTAGCTTGTAATATTTCACTTGCAATTCTCTCCTCAAATAAACTTTTAAGTTGAGCAGCACCAATCTTTGCTAAATAGGTATCTTGAGATAATGGACCGTTACTTCCATTTGGGTTATTACTGAAAATTATTTCGTATGGTGAATATGATGATGTTACAAACGTTGAGGGATCCCAATATGGCGTATACATTTTAGGATTACCAACCACATCGGTTATAATAACTAAATCTTTGTATCCACCTTCAGGTCCATAAATATTTTGTACGTATGCGGCATCAATATAAAACTCATTAACTAAATCTAATACTGTGTCGGTAGGTGCGTATGGTCCTGAATTTGAGTCCACAGGTAGTGGTGCTCCCGGCACAGAATATTTCCCATCGTAGCCACCTTCAGGTCCGTATTCATTAAGCGAATACATACTATCGGCAAGTTGATTTGTAGAAATTAAACCATTTGGTGAGTCAATAACATTTGCAACAGATATATTAGTTTCGTAATTAACACTATTACTACTAGGAGAATAAGATCCTGGTACCGAATATGGTTGTAAATTACGGGCTAATAATATATCCCTAAAATTTGACGAAGATGCAAACGATAATGTACTATCTGACATACTTTTTTATTAATAAATACCTTGAGAATTTTTTTATAGAAAACATAATTCTAAGAATTTTCTATTATGGTGTTGTAAGTAACCCTGAGTTTGAAGTTGATGACCATTTTTCAAATGATGCCTTTTTATTAGGGTCTTGTAAAAACCTATTCATATATTTGTTCCATGATTCTTCTTCTTGAGCATTCATTCCAGTTCCACCAAATTCAACAGTATGTTTAACCTCACCACTAACAGTTGTTTTTGTTTCCTTAGAACCACCTGTTTTGAATTGTTCGATAAGTGATTCTATTTGTTTTGTGAATGGTGAATTAGGATCCATCACTATTTGGGTTGGTTGTACACCAAGTGGTGAATATATTTTACTTACCTCATTAGTTACATCCCCCACTGTTTTAACCCCAGCAGTTCCCGCACCTACAACAATATTACCCGCAATTTTTACAAGACTATCTTTAACCGAAGTTAACGATGATTCAACAGTTTCCCAAGTACTCTTACCTTGAAGGAATCTAACCATTTCTTTTTCTAATGGACTAGTCATCTCCGTTGCGGCACCTCTTACATTTTCAGTTGTGATACCTTGAGTTAAATTTGTGGTTGTTATTGCTGCGGCTTTATTTATAACATTATAGAACCTATCCATCGTTGGAGTAGTTGCCTTACCAAGGCTTACCGCCACTTTACTACCACTTAAAGATTTGTTAATTTGTTCTAAAGTAGTTAATTGATCTAAAGCAATTTGTTCAATTGTTTTATCTTGGTTGGCTTGTTGTTCTCTTAATTTAGTAATTTGATCCGCAGTTAAATCTTTAACATTAATGTCATCCATTTTACCCGTAATGTCATTTTTAATTTGGAGTACCGCTTCACCACCTTTCATTTGGGCCATATTAGCAATTAACATTTTATCCTCCTCAGATGACGCCAAACTTGGGAATTTAATTTTACTCATCTTCATGTCCAAGTCCGCACTCTTAATTGACATATTTGCTAATTCAGATGCACTCATACCCATCGCTTCAGCAACTTCTCTTAACCTACGTTTTGCACCAGGTAAAATTTCAAAACCTGAACCATCCGCTTTCAATTTGGTAAATTCTTTAGAAACGTTAATCATTTCTTTTTGTAGTGCTTCAGGATCATTTTGAGCCAAATCCATCGCCTTCAATGGGTCTAATAATGCACTACTTGAAACACCCAAACGTTGTAACGCTGCCGACATCTCAATTGCCTTTTCAGGTGACATTAATTTTTCTGCAAGGTCAAATGTTTTACCCATATCAATCCCTAACATAGTTGCTTGTGAGGCCATCTTAGCCAAACCTTTTACCCCCGTATCAAAATTAAATAAATTAATTTGTTTTAAATTACTAACAACTAAACCTGAAACTGCCTGAACATTAACACCAACACTTTTAGCATAATTTGCAACTTCAGCCATTCTATCACCAACATCATATAGTGACATACCAACACCTTTAAATTCCAACGCTAATTTACTTGCACTTACACCGGCAACATTAGACGCCGCCGCCATCTCAACAAGAGCCTCTTTACCTAATGAAGTATTAATACCCAATTCCTGTGGTATTTCTGTCATCGCCTTTAATGCCTTATCTTCACTAACCCCAAGTTTGATCATTTCAGGTAACGCATCAGCAATAGTTGTCTTCATTTCAGCCATTCTAGCCTGACCAAGACCCAACGAATTTGCCATTTCTTGAGCCTTATCCCTTAAATAATTTGCCCCCGTAAAATTTGTTGGATCCGCAGCGTTTTGAAAGTCCTTAAGTACTTGGGTTAATGCAACTCCATTTTCAGTAAGACTACCTGTAACCTCAGTTATGTACGTGTCTTCAGCACCTAAATTGTCACTAGTAACACTAGATTTTTTAGTACTTTTTTCCCCTTCAGATTTACCTTCATTACGAGCATTAGAAACAATTTTTTCTAATTTTTTAAATTGTTCAGCACTTAAACCTTTAAAATCATCTAATTCACCCATTGTTAGTTTTTACTATAAATATTTAAGTATTAAGTTTTGGGTGTATTTTCCTCCACTATCTTATCTAAAAGGTATCTCCTAATATAGGTTGGGAGCCTTAAGAACTCATTATATGATGTCCTTAAGAATTTTGCCAAGTAATAAAATTCGTCTAATAAAAATTTTGAGTGGTTAGAAGAAAGGCCGAAAAAACTCCACCCCAAAGCTGATGCTAACATCGACTTTTTCTCCTGATGGGGTGTAAACTGTTTTCCTTAGATCCAATCTCGGTTCGTTTTCTTTAAGGAAATTTCTTATGAACTTAGAATCACCAATTGGCATATTTTGACAAAATACACTTATTTCATTTCTATCAGGACTACCATTTAACTCCAAAATAGTTTTATTTAACCTTGTTGTTATTGTTGGTGCGGTATATCCTGCAGGGTATGAGTCAATTATTTTTGCAATTTCAATGGTGTCATATAAACTTAACATTTTAAGTTTAACATCCGCCTTTGATTGTGGTAATTTAATAGTAAATGTTCCATCTTCATCAGGTTGTACTTTAGGTTTTGTAAGATTTAACTCATCCAACATAATAGATGTTTCGAAAGACTGACCATTACTTGGGTCAATAGTTGTAATTTTATATTCAGGTCCAAAAGATGTGTTACGTAAAAATAAAAGTATTGCTTCAATATCACTTTCTAATAATTCTTCAGGTCTAAGATCTCTTTCGTAAAGTTTATTCCTTAATAAAGGTAATACAACACTCTCATTAATTGTCCTACGAGAATCAATATTAACTAATATGTTCTCATCACTTGCGGTTAAGTAACCAACCTTAACACTTTTCTTTTTTGATTTATAGAATAAACCACCTGAAGGTAGTGTTACCACATCATGTGGTAAGTTAAAATCCATTTGCCCATGAGCAGCCGTGTCTTGATCCATTTTTTTATATTTTTTTTTAATTTATTATCGCACAAAAAACCGTATACACTATAAATGTACACGGTTAATATTAAAAGTAAATTTTTTTAGTATACTAAAATACAACGGTCCATACGAATACTTGAAGTGATTCCTGCAATCTTATCAGAGTCATATGATAATGAACCACCATCATATCCTGTTAACCAAGCTCCTTCTAAAATCCATTTCTCAACAACAACTCCTGTTGGGTCTAACATTTCCAAATCCACATTTTTCTTGTATCCTGCAGCATAACCCATACGACCTGTAACAGACTCCGCACATAGACGAATCCATTCCATAACCGCTTGAGAAGCCGAAGGTCCAATTGGATCTCTAAACTTAACTGAAATTTCTTCCCAATTGAATCTACCTGCAACATATGTTTCAGTGTTCAAGAAAGGAATATTAACTGAAGCGATTTTTAATTTAGGTCTCGAAGTACTTTCCACATACCACTCATTAATACCAAGTGATGACGGGAATCTTAGAATCCAACGGTTTTCACGTTTAGGTTCGTAAGGAATAGGCATTTTCATTAACAAATCAGCCATAATTATTTATTTTAGTTTTAAGTTTATTTTAGTTTTTATTATAAATATCACGATAATAAAATTTTTCTATTTACTTCCATTTTTTTTGAACATATTCTTATACTAGACCAGACAAACTAGTTAATATAATTTCTTTTCTCCTCCTGAAGTTAAATAGGTCTTTAATATATTATCTTCTTTTTTATCAAAATGTTTCTTCATAGTTTCTACATTTCTTACATCATCATCTGAAAATCCAATAAATGGTGTAAAGTAGTTACTAATCTTGTTTTTCATAAATGCCTTTTCTTGTAATGAATGAGATAGTTTTCTCACATAACTCACAAATTCCTCCATTGCATTTATTTTTCCTTGTTCAGGGTTAGTTGCGGAACCTTCTCCGAAAGACACAGGGTGAAAACGACACATATCTAAGTAAGATCGTATTAGTTGATCTTTAGATAATTTCTCTTCATCCGCCAAATCTCTATATTTTAAAAGATTTTTTGCTAACTTGTTTGAATCCAAACCATGTTTATTCTGTTTAATTAATCTATAAACACCCTCTTTTAACATGGAAGGTGTATGTCCTCTTGCCGTAACAATTGCAAATATTGACCCATTATTAATTGCCTCCACAAAATCATTCCATGCCGGACCTGTTGGTGCCGTCATTGCATCTTTTAAAAATTGTTTGTCCCCCAATACTCCGAAATCTCTGAAAGGTTCTTTATCGAAAGATACTATGGTATGTCCTTCATATTTAAAAGGTTCTTTACCTATATCAGTTCTATATTCCGCAAAATCTTCTGTTGACATTCCAACACTTTTACCTTTATCATCTTTAAGATAAATTTTTGTTGGCATAAACATAAGATTATCATCCCAGTCAAATGCGTAATATTTCATTACAGGAGTTTGTCTTTCTTCTATGATTTCGCTAATAATTTGTTTAACAATAACTTTATGATAATTTTTCATACACTAATAAATATTAGGAAAATAAAAAAAGGGGAACTAATTCCCCTTTTCCTTTAAATTATTTGTTTGATTAGATATTATCAAACGATGCTCCTGTTGGAGTGATGTAGAATGTTATATCAATAAACTCTAAAGAACGAGTTGGTTTGATATAGATTTTACCTACCATTTGATTTCTGTCTAAGTCTTCAGTGTCACTTGAAACAGTAACTCTAAAGTCGTATAAACCTCTATCTCTTCTGATCGCATCTAAGATCGGATTAACCGCATTTAAGAAGTCTTGTCTTACTTGTTCGTCGTTTTGATCGAATAACAATCTCACAGAAACTGCAGAAATCAATTTACGAGCTTGTAGTAATAATCTTCTTACGTTAATTCTATCAAGTGCAGATTCTCTAACTTGAAGAGTTTTGTTACCCCAAATTACTGTACCTACATCAGAGAAGGTTGCAATTGGGTTGATTCTTCCTTGATAAAGAGTATCTCTATCTTCTTGAGTCAACTTCTTACGTGCTTTGATTGAGTTTACAATACCTCTTGTGTAACCTGCCGCTGCGAACCAAGGGAATGCAATGTTATCGGTCAATGCCAAGTTTCTTGTTACCTCAGCCGTTGCTGGGATATAGATTTGAGTATTGTTTACTGTATCACGAGTTAATACCCAAGGGTAATAAGTTGCCGTGTAGTTAGAGTCAATTCCCGTTTGTTCTAAGTTGTCAACCGCTTCTTGTGGGTAGATTAATCCATCACCACCTGTAGTTGTAGGTAAGAACAAATTGTAGTCAGGTGTTGTTGTAATGTACAATGAGTCAGCTCTGTTGTTCTCAATCATGTCGATTGTTGCCTCAACTAAGTCACTATTATTTACATAATCAATACCAGGTGATACAAATACATTGATGTTCACCGCCTCAGGGTTAGAGAATGTGTTAACCCCTAATAAGTAAGCGTAGTAGTCAGTATTTGCAAAACTTTGTGTTCCATCACCGATTGAGATTTGTTTAAATGCTCCCCATCCTGTTGCTGATGGATATCTTGGTGAAGGACAAGCTCCGTTCAAGAAACCATTTCTACCAAGCACATATCTGTCTCCGTTTGTTCTGTACTCTCTGTAGATATCCCATCCGTCAAAACCACCGTAGAACATTGTTGTGAATTTTCTTGAGTAAATTCTGTAATATGGACTTGTTTCGTTTGTTGGTTCTTGTTGGAATGTAGCATCACCAACGTAGTATTTAGGCGTTCCACTTGTTGTAAATGCCGGTCCGATTTCAATCACACTAGCATCTTTATCCATGTGGAATCCTCTTGTTTGGTATGACCATTCAACCCCATCAACATTACATAAATCGATTGGTGCTCTTTTTCCTTTATATTGGAAGAAGTCAGGGTCAAATCCGATATTGTTAGAGAAACCTAAATAAGTTCTTCTTACATTATCCCCATTTGATCTGATAGCATCATCGTTACCATTTGTGAAACCGAAAGGTGGATCATAAACAATCTCTCCTGGGTAATCATATTTAGTTTTATATACAGGGAATGGAGGTGTTACACCATCGTATTCTCTGAATGTATACCCATCAAAACCACAAGGTAATGAATCAACAGGTGCGTCTTCATTCATTTCAACCATTACAAATTTAGAAATCAATGCGTATTCTCCGTCTAATGAACCGATTTTTTTACCGATAAAATTATTTTGACTTGGATCCATACTACAATTTGTAAATTTCTCTAAAACTGTAGGGTTAGCATCTGAATCATAGAAGTCTCTTACGATTACGTCAAACGTTCCATTGGAGAATGACATATTAATAAGTGAAACTTTAATTTCAGAGTTTGCTGAATTACCATCAGAAATTGAGTAAAATCTGAACAAGTTAAATACTTTAGTACCTCTTAACTCAGAAACAATCCAAGGCGTATTAGGTGATTGGTATCTATCTAAGTACCATCCAATACTATCTTGTTGTCCACTTTGTGCTGAATCTAACGCAATTAATTCTGAACTCAAACCTCTAATGAAACCTTTGTTCCATCCGTAGTTTAATAACGCTTGGAATCTTTCCTCTAAGAATAAAGGAACATTCTTTCTTGGTTTTTGGAAGTTAGTAGATCCAAATACTTTAGAAATGTATTGAGAATCTGAAGTTGCAAATGATGTCTCAAAAGAGAATGAAGTTCCATCATCATTTGTTACATTAACAACGAATGGTAAATATGGGTTTTTAAGAACACCTAAATATTGTCCTGACATATTTAAATTTACGTTATTGATGTTTGTAACTTCAAACACAGGGTTTGTTGAATTTTCATATGTTGCAATACCTCTTGATCTTAATGTACCTACAACTAAATTATCAAACTCAGTGAACGATGTTCCAGTATAATAATAGATTGAACCATTAATTGTACCTGTATAACAATTAGTATTAACTGCGGTTGGTGTAGGTGTTGGTGATGACATAGGTGTTGCCGTAGCACATGGGTTAACTGCCGACGGTGTTGGTGTCGGTGTGAATGCTATTGTTGTTGTTGTTGTAACTGGATTTAAACTTAAATCGTCAACATAAGCAAAGAAGGAGAATCCTGAATAACTTCCATTACCATTGTTAGAAAACAATGAATAATACCAAGGATCATTATATGGTGATTCATAACTAGTTTCAGTACTTGATACTGAAGGTACACCATAAACATTAGTTTCGTTAGTGAATACCGATGATAAAACATCATAATCAGGACCATAAATTGTTCCAAAATAATCAATTGTGTTAGTTTGTGCAGTAAATGGGTTAGCATCTGTTAACACATCAAAAACCATATTATTGATTTGAGTTTCTAGTGTTGATACATCTCCATTAAATTGTTCAAACTGAGTAGTTAAGATATTTTCAATCTCAGCAGGGAAATTAGTTGTATAACTAATTGTTGATTGTGAGTTTGAACACCCTGTAAATTCCACAGTATAAGGTATAATCTTATAATCAGCAGGATCACAATAAGGTAAACAATCAACTATTTGTGGTGTCTCACAATAAAAGTCTACAGTAGTAGGGTCAACATTCGCTTGAGTTATGATAGACCAAGACGGTCCCGCATCATACCCAGAAAGTCCTAAAACTCTCGTTACGAATAATTGATTAGATTGTTGTAAATATGATTTTGCGATATAAGCCGCTTCATACTTAGGGATTTGTGTGTTTATGAATTTTTCAGCGGATGTACCTCCGAAGTAAGTTTGAAATTCCTCATAATTTTTGATGAATATCGGTTCAAAAGCAGGACCCTTTAAAGTTTCACCTGCAATACCTAATGTGGTAACCCCCACACTTTGTGCTACGAAACTTAAATCCACTTCAGAAGTATATACACCAGGTGATACGAATACTTTACCGTTAGTTGCCATAATTTAGTTTATTTTTGTTTTTAATTTTATTTATTATATAAATATTGATAATTCGGGGAAAAACTTTACTTATTAGAAACTATTTATATTTTGGTAGGATTTTATTCTGCCTTTTTTCTACCCTATGGATAAAGATACTAAGAAGATAAAAAACTTGAAGATTTCAGTTGAATCACATGAGACTTTAAAGAAGTACTGTGATAAAAGAGGTATTAAAATGTATCGGTTTTTGGAGAACCTTATTTTTGAAAAATGTAAGGAAAAAAAAGATATATACGGAGAAGATTAAATTAACTCTTCGTTAAACACTATTGACGATGGTTGACCACCAATTTTTTTATCAATTGTTATTTTAATTACATCCCCATTGTTAACTTGTATTTCATTAATATCGTCACCATAATAATCATCATTAATGAATACAGAATAGGTGTCAACATTATCACTATCCATAAAACGCAAATTTACGGTATAATTAAATATTTCCTCCTTTTCTGTGTCAACATCCGAATATACAAAGGTTGCAGTTGGGGGTGAGTTAGGAACTTCTTTTTTAGGTTTTCTTTTTTTGATTTTACTTTCCGTTTCATACATTTGGAATATTCTTGTAACCGCAGGTTGTACCTCAAACTCATCTTCATCTATTAAGAATCCCATCATTGTGAAAGTATATTTTTGAATATAAACTTTTCTTTTTTCCAAATCCATGATTGATTCATCAGAAATATCATCGTTAATGATTGGAATATAATGTCCTTTAATAGTTTGGTAAGATTGTCTTGATGCAAATTTTTCTAATACAACTTGATTGAATTTATTTAATTCTCTCATTCTATTACAAACAATTGCGACGGTATATTTTATATCAACAGGTACAGGTTGTGGGATCTTATAAATATCCATCCCGTGACGTTGTCCATCCCAAGTTGGTACCTTAGCGTAATAATATAATCTTCTGTTTGGAATGTTGTACATAACCGCAGGGTTATTACCATATTTAACCTCAGGTGTTCTGATCACCGTAATGAAAGGTGGTTCAACATTTTTATCAATATTTGAAAAGTCCCATGTTTCAACAAATTGAGACCAATTTTGTGTTGTTATTAAAACATCCACCATTGGTACCGTTTTTCCTTCAACTACGGTTTTAAGTCCGTCTTTAACAAAATCTAAAAACCCTCTATCTAAATCGGCATGTAATAAACTTTTAGGTAAATAAGTACCGTCTTCCGAAATCATATTGGCAATCTCATGTCTTCTAGGAAGAAGTGTCTTCTTAGGTATTAATGATATGTCTTTTTTTATTTTTTTAGGTAACCCCATCTTAGTTTATTAAAAATATTTTATCTTTAAGGTTAATCATCTCAACTTCATTCGCATTAAAAATTGGTTCTTCAGTATCTTTTACAACAAAGGATTCGTATTTGTAAGGGTTATAGGTAATCACATTATTTGATTCAGGTTCAGGAATATCATTACAAGGAAACTCACAATAATCTTCTAAATATCCAATCACAAATGCGTGTACATTCTTTCTCGTTTCTTTTCTTACTTTTTGTTTACCACCTTCTCTAACTCTAAATTCAACGTCCGATAATTTTAAATAGTCTGCCTTTAATACAACTAAACCTTTATACGTTACGGAAAATACGTGTCTATGTAAGTCATAGTAACACATTACTTTTTTACCAATTAAATCGTTAATATTACTTTTTAACAATTCTTCTTGTTCCTCAGTTATTATTATTCTCATAATCCTCTAAATTCGTTTGGTCCAACAGGAGATCCTATTATTGTTCTATAAAAAGGTTTATACCCTTTATAAGTATGTTTTATATCCGAAGTGACACGACCATCATTAACCACCGTGTAGTATCTTACAAAACTTTCCGTATCGTAATACCCAATATAATCACCGAATTGAATGTCTATTTCTAAGTCCTCTAAAGTTTTTAAATAAACGGACATTGTAATATTACCAGGTTCAAACTGATCCATTTTAGTGGAACCTAATAATTTGTTTTCAGGTGCCGCAATCCCCACATACGCATTAAACTCAACAGGGGGTAAAAATTTAATACCATCTTTAACTGTTTCACCATATACGTCGTCAATTTTGGTTTTTATTTTATCAACTCTATAAAGTACACAAGTGTAATTCATATCACCAATTAACCATTCCTGACCCATCTCAACCTCAAGGTTAAAATCGTTCTCACCAAAAAATTTACCTAGTCTTGTTATAGGAACTCTATTCGCCATTTTGTCGTATTTATTGATAAATATCTTTTTTATTGTTATTTTTATAAAAAACAAAATTTTGGAAGTTACCCCATCACTAATAGAGCATAAAGCTTTGTCCTTATTGGACTCGTATTCGGGTGCCAACAATCACATATTGTATCTAAAAACAAAAAAAGAAACAAGTAAAAAGTTTTATCCAACAAGAACTCAAGCAGATTACATTATAAATTATTTTGATACAACACCTAAGGTTGCACGTAAGTGGGTTGATCTTGACACTTATTTCGCAAAGAAGTTTGCTGAAGAAAGATACTTGATGGAAACCCCTGAAAAAATTTACATTGAGAAATTATTAGTAGAAAAAGAAAAATCATATCATATTTGGGGTAAGTTTTTTGATAAGGATCCTTTAACAGAATTTTGGGTACCTAAATCTTCGTTAATTAAAACTCACAATGTCGAGAAGGTTGAAGTTGATTATTCTAAATATGATCACCGACCACCATTGGAACATCAAAAAGAGGCGGTAGAAAAATTGGCAGGATCAAGACGATTCATTCTTGCTGATGACATGGGTCTTGGTAAAACAACCGCAACAATTATTGCGGCTTTAGAGACAGGTGCAAAAAAAATATTAATTATTTGTCCTGCATCGTTAAAGATAAATTGGCAACGTGAAATTGAAAATTATTCAGATAGACCTGTTTATATTGCAGAGGGGAAGAAATTTTCAACTGAGTCTGATTTTGTGATTGTAAACTATGATATCCTAAAAAATTTCCACGACATTGACCCAAAAAAGAAAGACGGATCAATATTAACACAATCAAACTTTGACCTTGTTATTTTAGATGAGGCACATATGATCTCAAATCCTCAAGCTCAACGAACAAAGATTATAAATCATTTCGTTAAAGATATTAAAAGAGTTTGGTTGTTAACTGGAACTCCGATGACTTCTCGCCCAATGAACTATTATAACTTACTGAATATTATTGAATCACCTGTTGCACAGAATTGGATGGCTTATGCTATTCGTTATTGTCAAGGTTACCAATTTATGGCAGGTAAAAGAAAAGTTTGGAATGTAACGGGAGCATCTAATTTGGAGGAGTTGAGAGATCGTACTTCAAAACAGATACTTCGAAGATTAAAAGAAGACGTGTTAGATCTTCCCGATAAAATTATTTCCCCTGTCTACCTTCGTTTGAAATCTAAAGACTATGAGGAATTAATGGGGGAGTATTATGATTGGTTTGACAATAAAAAAGATGAGTCATCATCTCTTACTGTTCAGTTCTCAAAATTAATGAAAGTACGTAAGGTTATTGCAAATGAAAAAACAAAACAGACAATTGAATTTGCTGAGAATATTATTGAACAAGGCAAAAAAGTTATAATCTTCACTAACTTCACTGATACTTTACAAACAATCTATAATCATTTTGGAAAACAAGCGGTTTATTTAGATGGTAGTTGTTCCAAACCTCATCGTCAAAATGCGGTTGATGAGTTTCAAGAGAACGATAAAATTAAAGTATTTGTTGGGAACTTAAAAGCTGCGGGTGTTGGATTAACTTTAACTGCCGCTGAGGTTGTGATTATGAATGACCTATCATTTGTTCCCGCCGAACACGCACAGGCCGAAGATAGGGCATATCGTTATGGTCAAAAATCAAACGTACTTGTTTATTATCCATTGTATGAAAATACAATAGAAGGTGCGGTTTATGATATACTAAATCGTAAAAAAGAAATCATTAGAACCGTTATGGGGGATGAACAACCCGAAAATGTTGGTGATGTTGTTGAGGAAATACTTGGTTTAATTAATAAGAGAAGGTAAATCTTTTTGTTAATGATAATATTTATCATTAATGAAAGTAAGCATCAAACGTACAAATTCAGGACTTGATCCAAAGTATAACGAGTTAATTCACACCTTTATTAAATTCTTACAAAAGAATTATCAATTAAGGGACAATATTACTATTGAATTTGTTGGTGAGAAAACAGGTGGAATGTCCACAGGTAGTCATCACCCTGAAAATGGAATCAAAGTTTTAACTGACGGTAGATTAAATCGTGATATAATGAGAACATTAGCTCACGAGTGGGTTCATGCCTACCAAAGAAATGTTCTTAAAAGAGAACAAGGTCCAAACATTGGTGGTCAGAATGAAGATGAGGCAAATGCTTATGCTGGTCGACTAATCAAAATGTTTGAAGAAGAATTCCCACAATTTAATGAATTTGTTTTTGAAGGTTTAAAAGGGATTAACAATAAAATTAATCTTATTAATGAACAAATTCTATTATCAGAAAAACAAAATATCAAAAAAGATTTTATAATGGAGATGAAAAAAATTGGGATTGAGAAATTACCATACTCCTATTCATCAATGAAACAATTTGTGGATCCTGAAACTATGGACATCCATTATAACAAACATTATAAAGGTTATGTTAAAAAATTAAACGACGCACTTGCAAACAAAAAGGGTGATGTTGAATTGGAAGACATAATTAAAAACATCAGTAAGTACGACACTAAAGTTAGAAATAATGCCGGTGGAGCATTTAACCACGCTTTATTTTGGAAAATGTTAAGTCCGACTAAACAGAAACCAAGTGGTGAAGTATTTGATAAAATTGTAAAACAATACGGAAATATTAAAAAATTAAAAGATGAATTTAATCAAGTGGCTAAAGATCGATTTGGATCAGGATGGACTTGGTTAATTTTAACTAAGAATAATAGATTAAAAATTATTTCTACACCTAATCAAGATAACCCATTAATGAATATTGTTAAAGATGGTGGTTATCCATTATTAGGTCTTGATGTGTGGGAACACGCATACTATCTAAAATATCGTAATAAACGTGACGAATATATTAATAATTTTTGGAATCACGTTAATTGGGAATTTGTTAACGAACTATATTTGTTAAGAACAAAATAATAAGATATTTATAAATAAAACTTATATGTCGATAATTAGCGAACCAGAAAGAAGTGACCTATACAAAAAAGTGAAACACGTTTTAGGTGCCCCACTTAGAAGTATAGAATTGGAAGAGGAACAAATGGACACTCTTCTTGAATTTTCTATTGATGAATATTCACAATACGTACAAGATTGGTTAACTGAATCTCAGTGGACTAATTTATATAACTTAAACATGGACACACAATCATTATCAAAAGCGTTCACAACAAGAAGTTTAGATTACGAAACACGATACACTTATGCGTATTCTAAAATTGTAGGTTTACAGGCAGGTGGAGATTCGGTATTGAAAAAAGATTTTATACAATTAGTTCCTAATCAACAAATATATGAAATTCCTGAAAATAGAGAATTAAATGAATTGTTATGGTTCACACCAGCAACTTTAAATAGTTCAATGTTTGGGGCAGGATTTGGATTCGGAGAATTTGGTGGTGGTATCGGTGGTGCGGGTGGATTCGCACAAATGGGTAACATGGCAGGAAGTTATTTTATGATGCCGGCATTTGATATGTTATTGAGAATGCAAGAGATAAACATCCAAAAAAGAATTATTTCAGGTGATTTAACTTATAGAGTAACCGCATTACCAGGAGGTAAAAAGGCAGTTCACTTAATGAACACACCCGGAGGTAAATTTGATTTCGGTAACTCAACTTTAATGAAAGGTAGAGTTTGGTATTGGTACTATGATGTTGGACCTGAAGATAGAGATGAATGTTTAAAAAACAATCCTGATATTATTAAATTACCTTCTGACGTACCATACGAAAAGGTTAGTTGGGTGGATCTTAATAACCCAGCACAAATTTGGGTTAGAAGATGGTTTATTGCTTATTGTAAAGAAACATTAGCGAGAGTAAGAGGTAAGTTTAGTGGTAATCTTAAATCACCTGATGGTGATTTAACTATGGATTATGCTGCATTAGCAACCGAAGCAAAAGACGAAAAAACAAAATTGATTGATGAGTTAATTGGTGCCGAAGGTAGACTAACAAGGTTGAAACCTGAAAAAGTAATGGAACGTGAAGCATTAATTGCTGAGAATTTAAATAAGTCACTTAAGTTTAGGGCAATGCCAAGACAAATATACGTTATTTAATATGCCAATAATTAAAGAAATACCAATAAGAAAGACTATAATGAAAGAAAATATTGTCATAGAAGATAATACCAAGTACGATAATTTAATTCTATTTGAAAAACATTATACCACAAATGGTGAGGATCTTATTATTGTTAAAACAATTGGTGGATCAGAAATTTTATTAAACTCTGAAACCACCAATCGTGTTATTATAAAATCATTGGTTAGTGTTTTAATTAAACCTAACACAGGTAAAATTGATGAGGAGTGGGATGAACTATTGTTAGAAAAAGGGGCTTGTGTCCAATTTCAATTTGTTCAGGGTAACTGGTATGTGCTTTCGTCCGATGGAATAAAAATTTCCTAAAGTATTTTAGAACCTTTAGTCATATTATCTTTAGACCATAAAGGTTGTAAGTTACTATAATGACATAATTTATAGATCTCTTCCTCTGTTTTTGCCGAAGATAATGGAATTATATGGTCAATATGCCAACCATAAAAACTTTTATTATCCCAAGTCATTCCATCTGTAAATTTACTTTCCAAATATTCTTTTAAAAATTTAATATCACAACCTAAATAATCCACTGACCTATTATTTTTAACATATCCATAGTCTCTAAAAATATCTTTTAATCTATTCCTATAATTTGTTTTTAATTTAAACAGAATATCTTCATTATATTTTTTTTTAAAATAGTTTGAGTGATAATCTCTAACCTTATCTTTATTTTTATTTTTCCATTTTTTTGTATATTCATAAGATATTCCATGATTCTTATCAAGAAAATTTTTTTGAATATCTTTGTATTTTTTATCGTTATTTAACCTCCAAGTGGTTGAATTTTTATTTTGACAAATCTTACAATTACTTCTTAATTTATCTTTACCATATGAATTTTTATAAAACTCACAAACATTTTTTATTTCTTTACACTTACTACAAATTTTTGTTTCCATAATATTCTCTAACTAATTTTTCTATTATGCGGGAAACCATTATCTTTTCTTCTTTTATTTTATCATATAAAATTCTATCAAGACTAATGCTAACTTTAACTTTTTTTTCTTCTTTATTTTTTTTAAGTCTTCCCATAATAATAAATATATAGTTTTTTATAAAAATACTACTTTTATACGTATTCTTCCCATCCTTCTTCTGCCAATTCATACATATAATTTGGGTCAATACCAACCGATTCCCAAAATTCTACTTCACCTTGTTCCATCTTGATTAAGTTTTCATAAACATCATCTTGGTCCGCAGGGCTAAATGGTTTACCGTTAATCAATTTACATTGGTCCGTAGTGTAGAAACTTCTATCTTCAGGATCCTTAACTAATAAAGTATCTCTAACCTCGTCATCAAACACAATCATCAAAGGTTCAACTCGTTTATTAAAAGTTGCAATAGCTCTTTGTATATTATATTCACCTAACATCTCAGGGTTATTTTCTAAATCAGATGGTTCAATTCGATAACAATTTAATTGGACAACTGATTCTGTACTAGTAAGTCGATATGCTAAATCTGTTGGGATTCCTGTATTAGCCTCCTTGTTTTTGGCATCGCTACGAACCCAATTATCTTCAGACCAAGATTTCTCCCAACCATTGTTAAGTAAAAACTTTTCTTTCTGTTTATATTCTATATTACTTCTTGAACTATCTGAAAAGAACAAGTCAATTTGTTCTTGTGACCAACCTTTTTTTGGTTGGTTTACTTTCTGAACATCACCATGAGACGCCTTTGTTCCGTTATTAACATATAAAATCATATCTCCAAGATTTGCTTGTATTCCATCTTTTATAAGAAGTTCCATGTGGGCCATTCTTGAATTAAGACTACCTGCCTTTGTAGTTTGTTTACTACGTTTGATGTAATCATCAATACTCAATTTAACTTTAGCCTTGGATGCGATCTCAGCCAAAGGAATTTTTTGGTCAAATATCTTTTGAATGTACTCATAGTACCATTCAATAAATTCTTTTCCCTCACCTCTAAGTAATTGTTTAACGCCTTTATCCAAAAACTTCTCAATGTATTTTGGCATTTTTTTGGATTTAATACTATTACCCGTTAGTTTAACTTTACCATTGTGTTCCATCGTTGCGTAGTTCTTACGAGCCAAGTTAATACAAGAATCCCAAGTACCATCACAATCAAGTCCCATCTCACCTTTCATAAAGATATCGTTAAACTCTGCAACATCGGCATCATAACCACGATATTCTTTACCCTCTTTAACCAACCAATTTTTTCCTTTACCAATATAAACTCTATCATCAACACCACCCTCAGGTAATGAGAAGTTCATACCATCGGTGTCACACACCAAAGGACTATATCCTCTCTTACTAAAGAAGTTTAACATTTGTCTTAAGTATTGTCTACCTGTACAAGTGATCTGTTCCCCCATATCAATATCGCCCCACGGAAATACTTGTGGTGCGGATAACGATCCGAAGAACGCATTAATAAAGATCTTAATAGGTAATTGTTTACGGTCATAAGATGTTGACTTCTTCTTATCGATAGTCTTATATTCCGCAGCCAAATTCTTGTACATAATACGAGAGTTACGGAAGTAAGTTAATAACCCCTTCATTGCTCCCGTTATATCACACTCAGGGAACACGTCGTGAACTAACTGAATGGATGGGTATAGTGAAGAGTAGTCAAGTTTAAGTACGTCCTTAGAGTACCCTACTTTTAATAATCGTGATAGACCACCAACAAAACTTCTTCTTTCTTCTTTCTTGGGGATTGCCAAACCATATTTGTATGACCAAGCCAACATTACCATTTTCCATAATGTTGCGGTACCCATTGTTGATGCTCTCTCATATGTTGTCGGAACTAAAGATGCTAATAGAAACGTTGCTTGGTTGAACTCGTCATCCACAATCAACGTTTCCTCAAGGTCATCGTCAAGGTAACGCTCAACTATGTCGTCCCCCGTTGTTTTAAGATAAACATCTCCTCGTCTTACGCATATCTCATCCACCTTTGGGTCAATACCAACTTTTTTGTATTTACCATTTTCAGTATTTAACCAATACTCATCTTTCTCTGCATACATTGGGCCAATACTTGTGTGGTCAATGTAGATACGATCAGGAGCTTCTGCATCAATATACTTGGTAATATATTTCAAACCTGCCTCTTTAATGTTTGAGTTGATTGCTTGTGATCTACGAACTGAATGGATAATGTCAATTACATTATAACCCCACATTTGGACTTGATTAAATCTCTCAACCTCATTCGCCAACTTTAACATTGATTCTTTCTGTGAGATTGTCTTCTTAGCATTCATTGAGATTGCGATTCTCTTAATATCTAAATTTAGAGCCTTACATCTTTCGAATATCCAAAACCAGTCAAAGTTTGCTGAGTTATAACCCGCAATGATTGATGGTTTAAGTTGGTCTATTGTTCTGAAGAATTCCACAATACCTGCTCGTTCCTCATCTTCGTTTGAACATTCGATAACTTTTTGGAATCCTTTATTTGTTTTCATTCCAATCATAAAGATACGACCATCCTTAGGTTCTAATGCGGTCGTCTCAAGGTCAAATACAAACCTCGTAATATCATTGTATTCCTCAAACCCTTTGAACAATCGTTTCTCTTTTGAGATGAGGTATTGTTCTACAGGTGATACCATTAGGATTTTATCTTTTGCCTTTTCTCCCCATGGATCAATCCCACCATCACGGAAGAATTGAGTTAAAGAACGATATCCTTTAATAGATTTAACCATAAAGGTCAACCCTTCTTCTAATCGTTTATTACCATCTGTTCGGAGTTTTTCTATGAGGATACCATATTTACCCATGGCCTGTTTTTGTAAGGCCTTGGATCCTTCGTAAAAGTTAAGACCACGTAGATCACCAACCCAAGCAAACGCAATGAGTGAATCCTGTTGTATAATCTTACCTTTACCGGGAACTTCTTTAATTTTGAAAATGTGGTCTGATATATAATCAAACTCTACGGAAACAATATGTTCCTCAGGATCGTTCCCTTCTAGGAAACTTTTAATTTCTTCTTGTGATATCATAATACTTTTTGAGTTGGTTCATTGGCTTTCGTGTACAACGAAATTTACCTTACACTCATAAGTATATCAAAAAATTAAACTGATGTCAACCAAATTTATTAACAAGGAGGATTTAATAATGTGTATTCGGTAATATAACCTGAGTTATCAATAACAACCCAATGTAATTCTGATAACGGTGTGACTCCCCCTGTAGTTACAATATAATTTCCTGGTTCAAATCGGTAATTATAATCATAATAATAACCAACATATGTACCAACTTGTAATGGTAGATTAGTTAAACCGATAATTCCAGACCAACTAGCTCCCCCATTGTAAGTTTCACATACAACAGTTTCTGAGGATAATGCATTAGGTACGGTATCTAAATTGGTGAATGGACCATCTAATGTATATCTATAACCATATTGAAAAGTTACATTATCATATAGACCTGTAGTTGTAGTTGTTGTTAAATTTTGGGTAGTAGTCGTAGTAATTGGTTCAGGTGTTGGAGTTGGCGGACAACAAGCCCTACAACTAGGACAAGGAGTTGTGGTTGTTGTGGTTGTTGTCGGGATACTTGCACAACAAGGAAAATCAACAACATAACAAGACTCATATGGAAGATCATCAGCAATGAAACTTTCCTGTACATTAATATAAAGTTTTTCTCTGATTGGTAAAATTAATGTACCATCCGAATTTCGTAATAAAAATTGACCTTCATATCTACCAACCTTTCTTGTATCATTTGATGTGAATTGATAATAAACATAATACTCATACTCAGCATTCGGGTCCATTAATGTTTTCTCAACAAATCCTGCAGGTCTAGTAACAATTCTTGGAATTCCCGTTTCAGTGTCTACCATAGAAAAGAAGATAGAAGCTTCCTCGATCATTTCCATCATCTTGTTATAATCACTTCTACCGTCCTTAACGACTTGCATCTTTAAAACGGGCAACGTAGCATTTTTCTTAATGTAAAATTCCATTATTTGATTTTACAATAAATATTGCAATTAACATTCTTTTCTCAATTTACCATCATAAAAATCAAATCTATTGTGATCAGTTGGTGTTGAAAGTAATACGGAACCTTTTATATTACCCTTTACAGTTTCTTGATAACAATGGGACATAAGAGTTTGTTCGTATGGCATACTAAATTTTGTTTTAAGATAACATTTATAGTTACCTTCTCTTGACATAACTATTGGCCAATTACATAAATAAATTTCACCTGTTGCATATGGAATCCCATTGTAAGATTTGATGTGTTTAAATTCTAAATTAGGTGAGTTAGGATCTAAACCATGTTCCGGTAATCTTGGGTTATTTATCCAATGAGATTCCCTAAAAGATTGTGGGACATTATACCAAGACCATTGTTTAGTATGACTACCATAAAATTCTGTAAAGTTTAACTTTAAAAAATCAAAATTTTCATCCTTAACAATTTTTAAACTGTTATCAAATATGTTTTTAATTTTTCTAATAAAACCATTATTACAAGTAACTTCAGAACCATTATAAAAAAACATATCGTCCTCAAAAAAATAATAATGACTTAAATTATTTTGTTCATCAAAATGTTCCGCAATAAATTGTCTACCACCTGTTATACCAATATTATCCTTTTTAATATGTTCAAAACCATATTGATCACATAACTCAACATATCTTTGAGTTGTGGATAAATCAGTTGAATTGTTAAGTAAGTATTTTTTAGTTTTAGTTAAAAATGACTGGTCATATTCTAACATAGATTCAATAAGAGTTTCAAATTGTTTTGGGGAATTAAACGTAATTACATATAACCCAATATCGCTACCAACACCGTTAATTTTTATTTTAGTTTCAACATCAATTGGTTTATCAAATTGAGTTAAATTTTCAAAAAACGGCCAAACTAAACCATTACTTTCAATTTCAAATCTATGAATTAACTCAGGATATTTGTGACATAAAATAGTGAATAAACATTCGTCGGCACCCATTAAATTATCCTTTAATGTTGATTCCATTATACCATAATATAATGAATTTATATTGTTTATTGTATCTTTATGACCACCAAAGAATCCTCCTCTAGCAACGTATTTAACAAAATCAGTATTACAATATTTTGCCATACTTTTTCGTTCAAATCCGTGAATCTCATCATTGTATTCATATGGGTATGTTATATGAACATATTCTTTACCTAAAGATAACATATAATTTTCTAAATTATCTAAGACTTTTTCTTTAGTAAAATACCCACTATCAACTGTATTTGTTAAACCACCATCAATCCAAAAAAAGTATTCAGAATTAAATGGATTAACAATTGAAGAATCATTTAACATAAACATTTTAGTAAACATCATTGGGTTATAATATTCTAATGATGCCTGAGGAGATTCTCCTAACCAACCAGCAAAATTTTTCCAACTGTCTGTATTACGTATTTCTTGGATCTTATCAAAGAAAGGATTCCAAGATTTAAAGTCTTCTAAATTTTTAATAAATATTTTTGTTGGTTTATTCCCTCTTATTTTTAATACCTCTTCCTCTAAATCTTTAGGTATCCAAATACACATCTGTACATCTGTTTCTAAAAATTCAAAAAATCTATTTTTATAATATTCAAAATCTCTTTTTGCCCAACCATCAAGATTACCTCTACCCATATCCCACAAACCAGTTACCATAGTAACATTTTGTTTTTTATTTTGTGATTCATAAACAGATTCTTTGGGGTATAAGAAATGATCCCCTCTTTGTTTTAAGTCAATATCGTTTATGTAATTACATTGTTCACAAAAATCATCTAATAATTTTTGAGATTCCTCATAGGTATATTTTTCCCACCAATTGTTCTCAAATTCAATAATTGGTTTTTGTTTTAAATTTTTTATTGTTTCTGTAAACCCTTTTAACACAAATAAATCTTCAGTTTCCGTATCTATTTTTAAAATGTCAATTTTTTCTAAATTATACCTATGGTTAATATTATCAAAAAAATTAGTATTGATATTAGAATTTTCATCATAATTAATTTTAGATAAACCTAAATTGTAATTTTGGGTACCAACACTGTTTTCTATTTCGTATTGAAATGCACTATCATTAATTGTGAAACCTTTTACTCTATCTGACATTGCAATATTCTCAACCGTTATATGAGGTTGGTTTGAATATTTTTCATCTAAATATTTATATAGTTCAGGATGAACCTCAAATAATATCGCTCTTTTAATATCCAAAGATTTATTTAATTCATCAAAATAAGTCCCACTATTTGCTCCAACATCAACCACAACTAAATCTTTTTTATCTTTTAGTTTTGATATTAATACACCTGTGGCACTATATATGTGCATTTTTGAGTGATCATCCCATATTTTAATCTCATTATAATATTTTGTTTTTTCCATATATTTTGTATTTTTATACGTTACCAATATTTATATTTTGAATATGGGAGAACGATGTTACCACATATTCATTATTGTCTTTATTAGTTTTAAACTTTATTCTAGTTGATTTAGGTAAATCAAATGCTGGGTTAGATTTAAATGTATGTTCATTACAAATGAATGAAATTTTACTTTCATCCACACTAATAATATTTTTTACAAGTTCAGTAACATCCATTATTTTATCTTCAAAAACATCTAACGATCTTCCCTCATCTCTTTGTTCTGCAAAATACCCAAATTTCGCATCAATAATTTCTATTTTTAAGTTAGATAAATCAGTACCATCATAAAAGTATTTTGGAATAACTGTATAGTACGGATCCCATTCAAAATGAAACATTTCATATGGTTTAATACTTTCTTTAAAATTATTTGCTTCATGTAACCATGCCTCGCATGACCATCTTGATCCACCATAATAATCATTAAAAGGGATATTTTTTTGTACGTGTGTTGATTTCGTCCACCAAAAATTACCCCACCACCAATTACCATTATTTGTTACACCAACAGTATCGTATTCGTCTAATTGTTTTACACATTTTTCCCAATTATCAATTAAAAAATATTCCAACATTTCAACCCAATTATTAATACCGTCAAATTTTAAATTACTAATTTCTTTTGTGTCAAAATTTTTGTATTTATTAAACACTCCTTTAGTGTGGAAATACAAAATTTTATAATCATCTCGTAATCTACTTAACTCATCAACTTTTCTCAATGCCATTATACCTTCACCCCAATTTATATCTGTATATTCAACAATATATTTAGGGTACTTAATCATAATATCGTCTAACTTATCTTTTAAGGTATTTGTTGTGTCCGTAACAAAAAGATATAATTCGTCCGCAGATTCATATAAACCTGAATCATAAACTCTTTTAATTTGATTGGTTAATTTTTCTTCCCAATCATTAATCATAAAACAATATGAAATAACCGCTACCATATATTACATTTTTTTAAAATAATCCCCAATACTAAATTTGGTATTGGTATTTATTGATCCTTTATCGTTAGGTATAAATTTATTTATATCAACTAACCTAAAATCTATTGATACTCTAGTTTTACCACTATTATTTAATTTATTACCGTGAATTTTATTAGCTCCATCAAAAACTAAAATTTCACCATAATTTACACAATACGGATAATAATCACCTTTATCCTCCTTACTTTCACACCATATCGTATTTTGTTCGTTAGTGTCCATAAAGGGTAACCAAAAATTAACTTCAGTTATTGAATGATTATATGTCTTATCTTTGTGCCACTCCCCCACGGCAACATTACCATCGGATAATTGTACTCTAAATGTTGGAATACTTTGGTATATGATTTCATCATATTCAAAAGTTTCTTTTAAGTGTTTAATTAATTCCAAATATAGAGGTTCTACTTTTTCTTTAAACTTAGTATAGTATTTTTTATGCCAAATTGTAGATTGATCATCTTCTCTCTTAAGTAAATCATAATTTTTTATTAAGTGAATGTCTTCTAAATCAAATTCATTAATATCTAAAATCTCCCTAATTATTTCCTTAAACGGGAATTTGTTCACATCGTATTGTATTTTATATGGGGTTGAGAGGTACATATTTTATTTTTTTATGATCACACTAGTTATACTCCAATCGGGTCTGTTTTGATATATCTCAACCGATAAGATATTCTCATTTAAATAAGTGATGTCATCTTCAGTTAAATAATCAGATTGTATTTTACCCGTTGATATGAAATTTTTTAACATATCTAATGTTATTGTTTTTGTTGGGTCTCCCCACCCACACCAATCCTTTTCAGGCATCAGAGCTTCTAAACTAGTATGTAAGTCCTCAAGTACATATATTCCCCCTGACTTTAATGTTTTAAATAATTTTGACAATGTGATTTGTTGATCGTACATTCTATGTGAACCATCATCTAATATAACATCAATTTCATTATATTGGTTTGAGAATGATTCCAACATTTCAGGATTTGATTGGTCAATATTAATTAACTCAATACGATCTAAATTTTTATCACCTAAGTTTTTTTCACAGAAAGGTAAATTATTATCTAACCCTAAAACTTTTGAATTTTTAAAATAGTCTCTCCACATTAAAATAGATCCTCCATGATTTACACCGATCTCAACAAATGTTTTAACTTTTTCTTTAATAGGTAAAAATAAATCATCATAAATCAATCTTAAATAATTGTGTTCATAATGTTTATCGGTATCATAATATTCTACAATATCAGACAATTTTTCACCATCAGGTATTTCTATATTAAAAATATCATAATAACATTTATCAATAGTTCTATTTGGTAACATACCGTAAGAAAAGGCATGAAATATAAAATTTTTATTTATTTTATTTTTATACTCATTCCCATTTAATACTTTATTTGTAATTAATTTAATATTTGATTTAGAATCAACCATAACATCCATTAAATGCCCAAAACAAGTTTGGTCGTGCCATAATCCCGTTTTATAGTATCCAAGTTCATTATTTGGTCCACCCAATAAATTATCACCTAACTCCCACCATTTATTCATTACTTGTTTTGTCCAATCCGAATTTTTCATCAAGAAAACGCCCGCATTTAATTTACTAGGTCCGTAATCTTCAGTACATATAATATTGTAATCTGGGTCAATAAAATCTTCTATACTATAAGTAAAATCACATACTATCGCATCCGCATCTAAAAAAAGAATGTAGTCAGGGTTATATAATTCAAAAACCTCATTAATAAATTTTGGTTTATACCAAGTTGGGGATCTTCCCTCTAATGCGGTTTTTATTTTATTATCATCAGATTCTAAATGATAAATGTATCCCTTTTCATCACAATATTTTTTATTTATTTCTTTTGTGAATTTACCATAACTAAGGTTAGTGGTAAAAAATTGAGCAATAACTATTTTCATATTATAAATTACCTGTTAATCTATCACACCACCCTTTTGATATTGAGTGAGGCCATACAACCCAATAGGTTGGTTTATCTGTAGCATTAAATTCTCTCCATACTTTACAATAACCATCAGGATCATTTTTCATCCTATTAATTTCATTAATATCGGCATCTAATCTATATAACGTTTCATCTTTTGAATTATGGAAGGCAACAACCCAAAAATCATAATCGGGTTCAGGTACACTACCATAATGAACATCAATACAATGTTTAAATATTGAAGAAAAGGAATCTTTCCATTCTTCTTCTGAACTATATGTATAAGGATTTGGTGGGTATTGTTTATCTAATGTGTATTGTTGTACCGCTCTTTTTGAGAATAATACACCAGAATATTTTTCATAGTCTTGTACTGTTCTTTCAGTACCTAATCCATAGATACCAAAGTCACTATCAGGAGTTTCACCATCAACACCTAATAATTGTCTATTTTTTTGGTGACATCTTTCGTTTCGTTTTCCCCAATCTTTATCATCATCCCATTGTTTTGTTCTACCCTTACGAGTATATTCGTGCCAAATGACCGTTTTATGTGGGTGGAATAGATCATATCCGTGAGTATATGCTCTTACTGCAATTGAGATTTCTTCTCCATGAAAATAAAACTCAGGATCATGTTGTACCTCAGTTGAAAATTGACCTAAAGTAAAACAAAAGTGTGCCGAATAAAATCTTGAGGGAATTGGTTCTTTTAATTTATCCCAACCTGGTATTGTTTCAGGTAAAAAGAAAACACAACCTTCAGGTGTAAATCTATCGAAAGACATTCTCCACGGCTCCTTAACTCTACCTTGTGGGTCATTATCGGGATCAAAAGAAGAAACATATCCTGTTAATAAAGGTTTTTTGTATCCTTTCTTTTGTAACTGTTTAATCATTTTAATTAAAGTGTCATCCCAATCCTTTTCAAACCTCATATGTGAGTCAATCTGTAAAGTATATTCTTCACCTTCATATACTTGTTGAGTTAAATGTCTTGCCCAACAAACACCTGTCGATTCCGTATATGGAATATTTAAGATTCTGAATCTATCATCATTTTCATATTCTGACAGATCATCAAAACCATCTTCAGGGTGGAATTGTCTTGCAATACCAAGTCTAATGTTTTTTGGTTTTTTTGCCTTTTCCAACATATCTTTAATTGTTGGTATTAATTGTGGGTCCCTATAGGACGCAATTTGTACAAATATTCTCATATTTCTTTTTTAAGAAAAAAATACTGTAAAAAAAAATAAAGAAAACACTTAATTAGTTATCATTTACAAGGGAAAGATACATTACATGATGCACAATTGTTTGTTCCCGACCAATCTATCCCAGCACCAACTGCAGTTCCTGTTGATGTTGATATTGTTGTCCAACATTGACTACCTTGAGTAACAATTTGACCCGCAATGGTTCCTACTGGTAAAATAATTATTCTGTCGGCAAGAACTCCACAACAGTGTGCAACTAACCATTTAACACCACCTGTTGTTGTTGGTGTAATTGTAGGTGTTGGAGTTGGCGTTGCAGTTTTCGTAGGTGTTGGTGTCGGTGTTGGACATGGGTTTGTAGTCAGACAAGTAGCACAACTACTTCCGTATGATACATTATTCCAAGTTAATGTTGCAGGTCCTGCAATTGTACCAGAAATTTGATAACAGTTATTATTAATGTCAGTAACTACGTCACCGATCGCAAATGATGACGGTAAACTAATAATACCATCAGGGTCCGCATTACAACAAGGTTTCACAAAGAAGAATGAGTAGGATGTGGTTGGTGTTAGAGTTAATGTTGGTGTTAATGTTGGTGTTGAAGTTCTCGTTGGTGTTGGTGTTAATGTTTTAGTTAGTGTTGGTGTTGGTGTTGGACATGCAGGGCAGAAAGTACATCCTAAACCATCGATATCATTTCCATATACAGAACCATTCCATGTTACTGTTGCAGGTCCTATAACAGTTGATGAAACCACATAACAGTTACCGTTTGTTGCTCCAACAACATATAAAATGTCAAGATTCACATATATTGCAGGTAAGTAAAGAACCGCAGTGGATCCATCACAACATGATGTTCCTAATCCCCAAGTGTATTCTGTGGTTACCGTTGGTGTATTAGTCGGTGTTGGTGTTAACGTAGGTGTTGAAGTTCTTGTTGGTGTTAATGTTGGAGTTAACGTAGGGGTTAACGTAGGTGTAGAAGTTCTTGTTGGTGTTAATGTAGGTGTTAACGTTGGAGTTGAAGTTCTTGTTGGTGTTAATGTTGGGGTTAACGTAGGTGTAGAAGTTCTTGTTGGTGTTAATGTTGGTGTATTAGTCAATGTCTGAGTCAGCGTTGGTGTTAACGTTGGTGTTAATGTAGGGGTGTTAGTTAAAGTCTGAGTTAATGTAGGTGTTAATGTTGGGGTTGAAGTTCTTGTAGGGGTTAACGTAGGGGTATTAGTCAATGTCTGAGTTAATGTAGGTGTTAATGTTGGGGTTGAAGTTCTTGTAGGGGTTAACGTAGGGGTATTAGTCAACGTTGGAGTTAATGTTGGAGTTAACGTAGGTGTATTAGTCAAGGTCTGAGTTAAAGTTTGGGTCAATGTTGGGGTATTAGTCAACGTTGGAGTCAATGTAGGGGTTGAGGTTCTTGTTGGGGTTAATGTTGGCGTTAACGTAGGGGTGTTAGTTAACGTTTGAGTTAATGTAGGTGTTAATGTTGGTGTACTAGTTAATGTCTGAGTCAACGTTTGAGTTAACGTAGGTGTATTAGTTAAAGTTTGAGTTAACGTAGGGGTTAACGTAGGTGTGTTGGTTAAAGTTTGGGTCAACGTTGGTGTTAACGTAGGTGTTGAAGTTCTTGTTGGTGTTAATGTTGGAGTTAATGTTGGTGTATTAGTCAATGTCTGAGTTAATGTTGGTGTTAATGTAGGGGTATTAGTTAATGTCTGAGTTAACGTTGGTGTCAATGTAGGTGTTGATGTTAACGTTGGTGTCAATGTAGGTGTTGATGTTAATGTTTGAGTCAGGGTTTGAGTAGGTGTTGGCGTTGGTGTCAATCCTATTGTTGAGGTTAAAGTTTGTGTTAATGTAGGTGTAGGTGTTGAGGTTAAAGTTTGAGTTAATGTAGGTGTATTGGTTAGAGTTGGTGTTAACGATCTTGTTAATGTTGGGGTATTAGTTAATGTCTGACTTAAAGTCTGAGTCAATGTTGGAGTATTAGTTAAAGTTTGAGTCAATGTTGGAGTTAACGTTGGTGTGTTAGTTAAAGTTTGAGTCAATGTCTGAGTCAATGTAGGGGTATTGGTTAATGTCTGAGTTAACGTTGGTGTTAATGTAGGAGTATTAGTTAATGTTTGAGTCAACGTTTGAGTCAATGTAGGGGTTGAAGTTCTTGTTGGTGTTAACGTTGGTGTTAACGTAGGGGTGTTAGTTAACGTTTGAGTTAATGTTGGAGTTAACGTCGGGGTATTAGTTAATGTCTGAGTTAATGTTTGAGTCAATGTAGGGGTGTTAGTCAATGTTGGAGTTAACGATCCTGTTAACGTAGGGGTGTTAGTTAACGTTTGAGTTAGAGTTTGTGTTAATGTAGGGGTGTTAGTTAAAGTTTGAGTCAATGTAGGAGTATTAGTCAACGTAGGCGTTAACGATCTTGTTAATGTTGGAGTATTAGTTAAAGTTTGTGTTAATGTAGGTGTTAATGTTGGTGTGTTAGTTAACGTTTGAGTCAACGTTGGCGTGTTAGTTAATGTTTGGGTTAATGTAGGGGTTAATGTGGGGGTTGAAGTTAACGTTTGAGTTACCGTTTGAGTTAACGTTGGGGTATTAGTAGGTGTCTCCGTAGGTGTTGGTGTTGGAGTATTTGTAGTATTTGATGTTCTTGTTAACGTTGGTGTGTTAGTAAGAGTAGGCGTAGGGGTTGAAGTCAACGTTTGTGTTAACGTAGGAGTTAAGGTTGGGGTTGAAGTTAACGTTTGTGTTAACGTAGGAGTTAGAGTTGGAGTTGAAGTTAACGTAGGTGTTAATGTTGGAGTTAATGTAGGGGTGTTAGTCAATGTCTGAGTCAACGTTGGGGTTGAAGTTCTTGTTGGAGTTAATGATCCTGTTAACGTAGGAGTGTTAGTTAAAGTTTGGGTTAATGTAGGTGTTAGAGTTGGGGTACTGGTTAAAGTTTGAGTTAATGTTGGGGTATTAGTTGAAGTTAACGTAGGGGTATTAGTTAATGTCTGAGTTAAAGTTTGAGTCAATGTTGGAGTTAATGTTGGGGTATTAGTCAATGTTTGGGTTAATGTAGGTGTTAGAGTTGGGGTTGAAGTTAACGTAGGTGTTAACGTAGGGGTTAGAGTAGGTGTTGAAGTTCTTGTTGGTGTTAACGTAGGGGTTAATGTAGGGGTGTTAGTTAAAGTTTGAGTCAACGTTGGTGTTAACGTAGGTGTTAACGTCGGAGTATTAGTTAATGTCTGAGTCAATGTCTGAGTCAACGTTGGGGTTAACGTAGGGGTATTAGTTAATGTTTGGGTTAACGTAGGGGTTACCGTTCTTGTTAAAGTAGGGGTATTAGTTAAGGTAGGAGTTACAGTTCTTGTTAACGTAGGGGTATTGGTAGGAGTTGAAGTTCTTGTTGGTGTTACAGTTTGAGTTAACGTAGGGGTGTTAGTTAATGTTTGGGTTAATGTCGGAGTTAACGTAGGAGTATTTGTTAACGTCGGAGTATTAGTCAATGTCTGAGTTAACGTTTGTGTTAACGTTGGGGTATTAGTAGGGGTATTGGTAGGCGTTGATGTTAAAGTTTGAGTTAATGTTTGAGTTAACGTAGGTGTATTAGTTGGGGTTGACGTAGGAGTTAACGTTGGTGTATTGGTAGGTGTTGATGTTAATGTTTGAGTTACCGTTTGAGTTAATGTAGGGGTGTTAGTTAAAGTTTGAGTTAATGTCGGAGTTAACGTAGGAGTATTTGTTAAAGTTTGTGTTAACGTTGGTGTATTGGTAGGTGTTGATGTTAAAGTTTGAGTTAATGTCTGAGTTAATGTTGGAGTTAAAGTAGGGGTATTAGTTAGAGTACTAATAGGTGTTGACGTTAATGTTGGTGTTAATGTTGGTATTGGTAAAATACAAGTATTCCCAATACATGGTGATCCATAATTTAAAGTAACATTATCTAAATTAATTACATTACTACCACAATAATATACCGTAGAGTATCCAGGAACAAAAACATTCCCAATTACATTTCCAAAACAATCAGTGTATGTGAATGATCCCCCACCATCATTATTACAAGAAACCGCAAGACAACAACAAGTACAAGGACCTGTTGCGGTTGGGGTTAATGTTGGCGTATGGGTTGGTGTATTAGTTGGAACACATTGGTGATATTGGAATGTTTCACAATTTTGTGAATCAACTATTTTTACTAAAATTGGTGTTGTCTCATCTAATGGGGATGGAGAATAAAACGTTGTTGTTCCACCACCAAATGTCGTCGCATAATAACAATACGTATTTGTTACATCACACACATAAATATTATATGGAGGCGTTCCTGTTGATACGGATAATGTTATTTGATACGGCATTTGATAATAAATATCAACACCTATATAAATCCAAAATCTTATTATAAATTATAATTGGTGCCAATCATTTAGGGGGATTATGAACAATTATGAATCGCAGTACATTCTGGACAATCAATATATTCTGTAATTGTACCTAAAAATAAGGTTGATGGTCCCGAAGTTGGTGTACTATTTTCCCAACAAGTCCCACTATCACTATCATAAAAGTATGTCGGTAATCCATTTGATGGAACTAAAACTGTTTGATCTGGTTGCACCCCACAACAATCAATTAGTTGAACATAGTTACAAACATTTTGACTGATACAACCATTACAATTATCGTATTGGGATTCCCATACGCTGAAGTTTGTTGTTGGGGTATCTGTTGTGATCGAAACACAACTATAACAGTTTCCAACGGAGTCAGTATACCTCCTACCAATTGTGTATGATCCAAATGCAATTTCTGTAATCCCATTTTCACAACAAGATTCAAATAAATAATAATCAGGACAATTTCCAATATCCATCTGACAACTCTGACAACTATCATATTGGGCTTTAGGTATTATAATTAAAGGCCAAGTTGGTGTTCCAACTAAAGACCATCCAACAACTTCCCAACAAACACCATTTACATCACCAAATATTGTTCCCGTTGTTGGAACTTGCTCCATGATGGCTACCTCAACCTGTAATAGGTCACAACAATTTCTAAGAGTGACATAAGCAAAATCAGGACAAGTATTTGAGTCCACACAATCAATACAATCAGTCGAAGGCGTTGTTAAAGTTATTTCATAATTTGTTGGTAATTCATATGCTTCCGATATAATAGTCCAACAAATTCCGTCCGAATCAACCCAAACCTCATCTATGGAGAGATCCAATGTTGTATGTATTACTTCTTGTGAGAAAATACCACAACAAGACTGAACCACCCAAACAGACGGACAATTGTTATTACTAATACAATCTTCGCAATTAGTATATCCTGTTGTTCCAATCGTAATTGTAGGGGCAGTTACAGGTGCGGATGTGCTTGAGTCAATACTCCAACAGAATCCGTAATCATCAACAAAATAATCACCAACTGTTAAACCTAATGATCCTGAAACATATTCCAAACCCTTAACACAACAATTTACAATATTAACATTATCAGGACAACGATTACTTGAAATACAAGATTCACAACTCTCATAGTTACTTACTAATGATCTAACACTATTTGGTGAGGTTGTTCCAGTACTTTCTATCTCCCAACAATTACCATCTGAATCACTCCAAAATGACCCTATTGTTAAATTTGTCCCATTAATAATTTCGGTAACGGTTGGTTCACAACAATTTCTTAACAGATAAAATTCACCGTCAGGTATTGAACAATTTTTTTCATAATTTAATGTATATGTAAAATTGGCAGGACCCTTTATTACGGAATTATGTGTAACGCTCATGCCAACAACAAAGAACACATCACATGAATCGTAATATTGGGTGAAAGTATGTGAGAGATCAAAACATAATGTATTTTTGGCAAACCCGTACCTTGTCGGTGTAATAACTGACGTAAGTGGTATTCTTCCGGTTACTGATAAATCATGACATTGGTATAAAAATAAACTAATTACAAATGATGGAGGTATTCCACTATTTCTTATATCAAAATAAATGTTACCACATAAATGTATTGTGTCTCCCGACCTAATGTCAACAGGGCAAGGTACCCCAACATTTGATATTGACTCAGGTATTGGAGGTACAGTACCTCCTTTATATGGTAAAGGAAAATCCCACGGACAACCATTCCATCCACAACCTTTACTAGCACCAACATATAATGAAGAAAATTTTGCAGAAGACGACGAAGGTGTGAAATACCCCGAATTTGACGCAATTAACGTATTTTCCGTTGAGCACCCACCAATAAGTGATGCGACTTGAGATAACGTAGCTTTATATGATGATCCTGCAGGGTTTTGTGATGTGTCCCCCGTAATCACTATGTGTAGTATATCATCAAGTGATATACTTGGGGCTAATGTTCTATCTGTTAGTCTTTGGTAATTCGGCATCCTCTTTTAGTTATAAATATTTAAGATGTCATTATTGATCCTCGAAAAGATAAATATTTGCATCCATAAAAAGAAATCCTTCCCCAGATTGGAATAATTTACTTTTTGATTCACCACAATTTAATATGAAAAATTCTTCACAACCATAGACATCAATTATTTTAATTCCTATTGCAGGAACGTTATTAAATTGGGAGGGTATGTTTAATGTTATTGATGGTGGTATTGGGGTGTTTATGTACGCTAAAACCGCACATTGATTTCCGTACACATCACAGACATATATAACATAAGGTAAGGTTGCACCTGTAATACTATCAATTTGTAATACTAACATATACCATAAATACTTACGTTAACTCAAATTGAAAACCTAAATAGGATATTTAAAGTTTACTTATACTATTCCCAATAATTCTATATATTTGTTGTATAAAAAATCATTTGAATCAAGTAAGTTACTTGTAAATTCTGTTCTGTTTAAAATAATATTTTTATATTGGTCATCATATGAAAATAATGATAGACTCATTTCATCCCAATTATTACAATTTAAGGGTAATTCTGAGTTAGTTTGAGTTTTAAAAGTTTCGGATGTCATCATAGATAAAACATCGATTAATAACGTTTTAACTATTAAGTCATCCATTTTTTCAATATCAACTCTCATGGTCGAACTTTTATTTATTGTGATCCCGTTTTGATAAAGGGTTATTACTAATATATTCCAATCTGTATAATTCATATTAATTATTTTTTAAAACCATTACTGTTAATGTACCTTGTTTTATTGACCCACCAATACCACTAACAGAGGCGGAAGACCCCGAAACATAAACGGCATCCACTTCAATTGTATGTGAACCCGCAGCTAAAGTAAGTATTACTGAAGTATTCCAATTGGCAACCCAGTTCGTAACGTTAGCAAGTGCCGCTGCCGTTGGGTTGTCAGCATATATTCTTTGATATCCACCTGAGGCTAATACCGCACCATCAACTAAAATTGCAACATCTAATGCTGAACCACCTGTTGAAGTTGTTGCGAGCGTATTAACACCACCATTTGTCTGTATGTAAACCATTGTTTGTCCCGAAACTGTGATTGTTGTCGATAAACCTGGAATTAAAGTCAATGCGGTTGTTGCACTTGTAAGATTTAATTGGGAGGTACCCGTAACCATTATACCTGATTGACCTAAAGTTAAAGAACTTCCATTACCTGTGTAAGTACCTGAAAAAGAACCAAAGAACCCAACTGATGAGGTTACAGTTCCTGACATAGTTGTTGTACCGTCATCTTTTACTTTGAAGACCTCAGTACCACTATTATTTTTTAATGTTAATTGGTCTATAGTAGTTGCACTTGCACTTACACTTTGTTGTACTCTTAAATTATCAAATTGTAAATTTTGTGATGCTGCGGTAGAGTAATTGAAGAATACTCCAAATACACTCATAAGTGTTGAGGTGTATGTACTATCAACCGCAGAACCTATTAACGTACTTGTTGTTGTTGGATCACCCCATGCAGATGCTCCGTCATCTCTAAAATAATACGACCAAGTATTTGTTGATGGTGTGTATACAATTCTAGCACTGACATAATTTGTGTTACCTGAGAAAAGTCCACCAGTAATAATATCTGTTTGAGTTCCCGCAAGACCATTATTATATTTAACAAGTTTCCAATTTCGTGTACCTGTTGTACCATAGACTAATGCGTAACCACTACCCGCACTTTGTAAGTTAGTATTTGATCCTACCAATACTACCGCTCCTGCGTATGAGGAAGCTCCAAATCCTGCAAATATTGACGCTCTATTAGTCCTTAAATTGAAAGTCCATTCAATTGTAGATAATGAGTTATTACTTGATAATGTTGGGTTAAATGGTGAACCAAATCCTGAAAGAGGAACTGTTGTATAAGATTGTCCAGCAGTACCTCCATTAGCAATATTCAAATAGTTAGTTACTATTGTGGCATTTCCTGTACCTGTATTTGTATTTGTATATGTTAGGGATGGTGTTCCTCCTGGAGATAAGGTTACTCTACCATAATCATCAATAAATGGTGTTGAGACAGATGGGGTTGGTGGTACATTTGGAGAAACTAAAGTTAATGTTGAGGCACTTACAGTTGTTGCGGTAACTGACTTCATTGAAGTATTTCCTGTCACAGTTAAATCTCCATTAACTGTCATTCCTGTTACACTATTAATTGTTGCGGTTAAATCAGGTTGACCATTATTTTGTTTAACCGTAAAAATATTATTATTGTATGTGAATCCTGTCACATATGTGTTAGGATCTATTGGTAAATTGTTATAAGTTGTTGCTGAAATTGTATTTGCCGTTAAACCACTTTGGAAAATAGTTCCCCCTGTCATAGTTCCCCCACTTAATGGAAGATATTTTCCGGTAACATTATCAGGTAAATTGTTATAAGTTGTTGCTGAAATTGTATTTGCGGTTAAACTTTGCACTGAGGTATTTCCTGTCACAGTTAAATCTCCATTAACTGTCATTCCTGTTACACTATTAATTGTTGTGGTTAAGTCAGGTTGACCATTATTTTGTTTAACCGTAAAGACATTATCACCATACGTAAACCCTGTCACATATGTGTTAGGATCTATTGGTAAATTGTTATAAGTTGTTGCTGAAATTACATCACTTGTAATGGATGATGCACTGTATATATCATTACCACCCATGTTAATGTCTCCCACCATTGGTCTTGACCCATCAACTAAAAGGTACTGTGTATGGTCATCCGCACTTAAACCTAATAAGTTACCGTGAGTTGCAGATGCGTTAACACCTCCAGCCTTAAATCCAACAATAGGTCTTATATCTTCTATTTGGTAAATGTTTGACCCTCCTTGTCGGACGTATATGCTTGCAATTTCAGTTACTGAATCACTAAAATATGTTGGGGGTAATGGTAATAACGCATTTTCTGCCTGTATTAAAGTTGGATATTGATTTTGACCTAACACTAAAAAGTACTGTTCATTTACTGCATCACCAACAACATACAATGTATGTTTTGTGAACGCACTAATTGATAATGGAGAAATAGTTCCACTATTGTCATCATAACCTACAACTACTTGAGTTGTTGCAGATGTTGACCATCCTGTACCACCATCTCTATAATACATTGTAAATGTAATTCCATTACCACCATCAGGGAAAAATTCGTTTGTGGAATAATAATAATCCCCACCAGTTACATCTATATTATATGGTGTTATATTTTCCGTAACAATTGATCCTTTTGAATAAATTGGTCCAATACCGTTTCTAAATAAATTACTATATTGGTTAGATGTATGGTTCGCATTTAAAGGACTGGCATCAATTAAAACAATATCGGTGGAGTTTGTTACAACTCTACCTAAAACAATATTATAAACTGAATTAGGTCTTAAACCTGAATTAGATAAAATTCCATTGTTATTAATAAATAAATACTGATTACTATTTTGTGGTAACTCTTTTAGAGTATCACTCCAATCAAAACGTTTAATAACACCATTGTTAATTATACTTTCTAAATAACCATAACCTTCAGATACACTAATTGTGGTTCCACTAACTATTGTAATAATACCACCCTCAAGAACACCCATTGTACCACCTTCAAAAAGAAGTGTGGATAAATCAGTGTGTGTACCATCTTTAAATGTTACAGAAAGTTTTCTTGTTATATCCAATTCACCATCCGTATGGTCTAAGAAAGACCAATACACATCTTCTGAAACATTAAATATTTTTTGGTGACTTAAACTACCTTGTATTGTTCCTTGAGTTCCAGAATGATCAACTGATAAATCATAAGTTAACGAATCTATAATACTAACACCATCAATATCAAATGTTGAGGGTCCACCAATATTCATTACTCTAAAACCAATATCCCAATTTGAAATATTTACACTAGATACAATTAAATTTGCATTATCTTCTATTTTAAACGCAATTGATCCAGAAGTATTATCTCCAATACAATTACCACTACTATAACTAATTTGAGACCCAATACCTTGACAAAAATTCGCAATCGTTGGGACACCTGTTGGCTCATTAAAATGGTTTTCTAATGACGCAAATGCGGTATAAGTAGGGCTGTTGGCAATAACGTAAACACCATAGGTGTACGATCCATTTAAGTCAATGTACTCACCAAAAAATTCTGTGTTTGCAATTGATGATGTAACACTAATTTGAACGTCATTGTCATACATTGATACTTTATGTGCCAAAGCAAACCCATCTAAGTCGTCACACGCAATACCAACACCTGAGGTGGCACCACTAATAGTTAAAAATGATATTTGACCCGTATCGCCTAATCTAAAAATAATGTTTGATGGATTATCAGGTGTTATTACAACAGAATTAATGTCCACACCAACAATACTAACATACGGTTTGTTTGATAAGTTAATTGGTGGTTCAACATAAACACCTGACCCCACTTGAATTGAATATCTATTTGTAAACGATGGTCCTGATATTGATTGGACTGCATCATATAAAGATGTAAAATCTACATCCCCACCTTTACCAACTTTAATTACATTTTCTACAAATGTATTATCTAATACATAATTTTTTAAATCATCTATTTTAGTTTCACTTGTAGTTCCTGTTGGATTTATGTAACTAACAAAAGGTACTATATCGGTGGCAGTATAACCTGATTTACCGACATATGGAAGTTGTGATATTTTTACGTCTGACATTATCTTTTTTTATTTATAAATACTTTTATTCTACGATTATGTAGGCACCATTTTCAGAAATTAATCGGTTTCCAAACTCATCGGTTATAACAGGTATACAAGGGACATTTAATATACACGTTTTATCATAAAACGGAATGTAAATTGTATACGATCCACGATAGTCCTCACTTATATAATTATATGGTAATGTTACGGTTCCAAGATCAATTACATTACCGTAACAATCGGTATGTATGATTTCGGATTGTTGTCCGATATAATTGTTTGTTAATATTTGTAAAACTGAACTCATTAATAAGTTTTATTTAATGTAAATATCTCTGAATAAATTGAGTTTCCTGCATTGTTAGTGTTCCACTGAGCGGTGATGACAAGTGTATTATCTATTGTAGTATCAAAAGTTGTATCGTTTACTACACTAAAATTTACTCCTTCAAAGTTAAGACCTGAATTCTTAGTATAAGCGAATAATCCTCCCGATACTATTGATCCTACTGTTGCCACCCCTATTCGTCTTACAGTAAAATTAACATCTAGTTTCCAATGTTTATTTGTGGCGGTCTCCATCGCCATTACTCCTGTATCTGCTAACAATATGCCTGAAACAGTTTTAATTCTAATATGTAAAGTAGCGGCACCAACACAAGATATATGTCCTATTAATACTCCATGAAAACTATCACCAACACTGAACCCATTTTCAGGAATTGTAATAGATCCTACACCATTATTTATTAATGTCGACTCAACGGTTGTGGCACTTACCGCAACGCTGGTTCCTGTTTGACTAAATAACCCATAAACTATTGGCAGGGGTGATAATGTAGATTGTTTTATTTTATATGTGGTTCCCGAATACTCAACAACAAACTCAGAGTTTGCAGTTACTGCGGTTAATTCGGGTAATGAGGATATTGGTAAATCTGGCATTTCTTTTTATTTTATAAATAGTTTATGTTATCATAATCTTTGATCCATCTGCCTGTAGAACAAAGAATCCATCGGATTGTAATAAATAGTTTATTATATTTGTCGGTGTTGGTGTTAATGTCGGTGTTAAAGTAGGTGTGTTAGTTAAGGTCTGAGTCAATGTCTGAGTTAACGTTGGTGTTAAGGTAGGCGTTAATGTTGGAGTTGAAGTTCTTGTTGGTGTTAACGTCTGAGTTAATGTTGGTGTCGGTGTTGAAGTTGGTGGGTTAAGAGGATCTATCAACTCAACGTATAGTAAATCATTATCACCAATACTTTGTGTTAAATTATAAATGTAAGTACTTGGTGGTGTTCCTGTGAAACCACTTATTAAGATTCCGTTTTCGTAAACATTAACTGTGTGGTTAGTACCACCTGTAACACTTATGATTAAGTAATCACCAGGAACGTTAGTATATAAGAATCCATTTCCACTTGTGTTTTGTAAAATTGGGTAATAGAAGTTAAATACCGCACTAAAATTACCACCTATTGAGGTTATCACTGAACCATCGGTATCGTAATTACTAACTAAGAAGTTTCTATATGGTGTTGGTGTAGGTGTTGGGGTTAAGGTTGAGGTTGGTGTAGGTGTTGGTGGATAACATGCATCTGTACAAATTACATACCCTGGTTCACCTGTTAAATCATATCCAGTTGGTACTTCAGGTATTAATGATAAAACTTCAAAAGTATAACCACGATTTTCAGGGTTATTATAAAAATACCCAATAGTTAAAGGGGTTAATGATTTAACGTTAAATGTCCCAACGTTTGAACAACCACCACCATAACAACCATACCCTGTTACTTCATAATAATATATTATTTGGGTTGAGGTTGGGGTAACTGTCGGTGTTGGGGTTGAGGTTAATGTTGGTGTTAATGTCGGTGTTAATGTTGGGGTTAATGTTGGTGTTAATGTTGGTGTTGACGTTAAAGTAGGTGTCGGAGTTAAAGTTGGTGTTGGTGTTGGTGTGTTTGTTATATAAACTATTTCATATGTGAAATCACAGTTCAATGTTGTTGGTGTTGGTGTTGACGTTAACGTTTGTGTTAACGTAGGTGTGTTAGTTGACGTTAACGTTTGTGTTAATGTTTGTGTTAACGTAGGTGTGTTAGTTGGTGTTTGTGTTAATCCTGGTGTTTTTGTATGTGTTGGTGTTTGTGTACGTGTAGGTGTCACGGTTTGAGTTAACGTTTGTGTTAATGTTGGCGTTAATGTTGGTGTTTGTGTACGTGTAGGTGTCACGGTTTGAGTTAACGTTTGTGTTAATGTTGGCGTTAATGTTGGTGTTTGCGTAGGTGTTGCCGTTAACGTAGGCGTTGGTGTTAATGTTGCCGTTAATGTTAATGTTGGAGTTTGGGTAATAATACAATAACCACTTGTTGTAGTTTGTGTTGGTCTTGGTGTTCTAGTTGGTTTTGGTGTTTTACTTGGTGAAGGACAACCACATGGATCCGTACACGTCGGATGAGGTGTGGATGTTACCGTTTGAGTTACCGTTTGAGTTACAGTAATTGTTGGTGTTGGTATACAAACATATCTTGTTTCAGTTGGTGTAACTGTTGGTGTTGGTGTAGCAGTCGGTGTTTTTGTTAATGTTGGTGTTGGTGTTGGTGTCGGAGTAGGTCTGACAACATTTAATATGTTTGGGCAATCATTATCAACACATTGATCATTTAATACCAATATGGTGTAAGTACCATAAATTTCTCTTTGTGGATCAAGTAAAGATGGGTTAAATGTACATGGAAGTGTTACATTCCCCAAGTTAATTACAACATTATCGTTGTCAGGTTTAAATAATATATTTGCAACCTCACCATCGTAATTAAAACTTTTTATTATTATGCTTTGACTCATCCTTAAAATGTTTTTTCAACGGCCAAACAAATTTCACCATTTTCATTTATTAATCTTCTCATATCCGTAAAACTGATATAAGCGTGACCTTGTTGGCCCCACGATTTACCCCAACTATTTTTAATTCTAAACTGTTGTTTTTTTGTGTCAACACCATTAATAACATATGCGTGTCCACCAGCGAGTCTACCTGAAATACTAATTAAACCATTTCTATCAGGGTAGAACATACCATTGTACCAATTAGTACCAACAACAACAGGACCTACGTTTAATATTGTTGAAACCAAAACGTTCAAATCAAATGTCCATAAATAAGATCCTATTTTCCCTGTATTTTTAAGATACTTGGCGGCTCCTCTAACAGATGTCCCATCGTAATTTTCACCTACCCATTCATCAATTTTTTGGGCCTCTGTGTAAATTAAACTTGGGGGAATAATTGGTGCGATCCCACCATGTTTTACAGGACCATCTTCAATCCAATGAGCCCAAGCGTATCCAACACATTGTGGTGTATTTCCTTGATTACCCCACCATTCATTATCATCCCAATTTCTAATAGTTAATGGTGTGATAGTTCTTGGTAGTTTATCTTCAATTAAATATTTTTTATCTCTTTCATCAGGAATATAATTTCTACCTAATTGGAATTCATCCCCAACAGGTTCATCATTAACTACTTGATATGTAAAATCATTAACCTCACAAGATAATACATCACAATCAGGACAATCATAATCAAACATATCAAAAGTACCTTTCAATACTTTGAAATTATGTTTAACCTCAGCTGATGACAATGGTGTAACATACATTCTAAATTGAGATATGCCACCTTCAAATGTTCCACCAAAATTTTGTTCCAATAGAATATTTGTTTTCATTCCTGCAAATGTTGTTCCACTAAGAATATTCTCAGGAAATAATTCAGGATCTTGAATGTAATTGTTATAAGGATAAGTAGTTGATGAAAAAGTTAAGTTCTCATGTAGTCCTTGAGTTCCTCCACCCCACGAAATGTTGAATGGTACCCCAAGTTGTCTTTCTTTATCTGTATTAAGTGCTCTTGGAATAATTTCTTCAAAGTCTTCAATAGTGTAGAACGGTTTACCATTAACGTAGATTCTTAATCTACCCATTCTATATTTTTTGTCATCCAACCATTTTTGATTTAGATTAACAAGTTCTATCATTTCAGGTTCCTTTTTACCATTAGTAATCGGAACGGTAATTAATTTTACTGTGTCGTTTGCAAGTGAATCAAGATACTCACGTTTAGTAATATCATCTAACCCACCTCTATATTTTAAATCACAAGTATCTAAATAGGTATACCTACTCCACACAACATTAATGTTAACCCATTTCTCCACATCAAAGAATGGAGCACATTTATCAATACAATAATCGTATATACCATTTGGTGAACAATATTCAGTTATAGTATAACCTGTTACATAAGTTTGACCAGTCACACAAGTTCCTGATGTTTGACAATCACCGGTAATTTTCAATACTTTAACTCCAATCTTTGGATTCTTAGGGTCTCCACATAATTTTAATGAGAACGCATTTGATAAAGAATCAAACAATGGATCTTTTTCACAAGTTTCTTCTATTGAAGTATATCCCGTTGGTGAACAAGTTACACAATCATAACAAGTCTCACACGCCGTACAACTTGGTGTACACACAGGTGGTAATAAACAATGTTCCCCACTTTTGGTTGGGGTAAATGATGGTGTTGGTGTTGGAGTACAATAACAACCTTGTTCTACTGTTGGGGTAGGTGTTGGTGTTGGAGTAACAAAAACGGTAGGACAATTATGTGTTTGACATTCCCACCCACATATATCACATTCTTCTTTACCGCATCCACACCCACAAGTTAATTTTTTTTCTTTATCACCACCACATAAATCACAACCATAATTAACATGATAATCATGTTTATTATCAACAGATCTTGGTGGGTAAACGTAAATACATCTACTATTATGTGTATATGTGTTACAACACGCACAAGTTTCAACAGTTGTTAAACCAGATGTAACTCTTGTATACCCTGTAAAACAATTTGGTGAACCATCAGCATGATGATAAAATTTATTCTCAGCTCTTGTCCCAAAATAAAAAAATATATTTTTATTGTTAGGATATATTTCATTTAATGTTGTCTCATCAGGATCCGGAAAATATTGGTCAAACAATCTAGGTTTGATAACCATTTCAACAGACCAACCTTTATTCATTCTCTCAGGAAAAATGTCGTAGTCATAACCAAACAATTTATAAAACCCTTGATAGAAACCACCATATAATTCGTGGTACTTTCCAAACGTCGGATCTGTTTTACTAACAACCTCATATAAAGTTGTTTTTGGTATTCCCGAAAATCTATGATTAGTCTCAGTATAACCCGTAACTTGAAACATTTTTAATCTTCTGTCAAAATGTAATCTATCAAATTTTATACTATCATCATATAAACCATTTGTAAAATATATTGTTTCTCCCGACATTTTGGTAACTAAACCATTGTCTATCCCCGTTAAACCAATATCACAAGCCGTTGACGATGAAAAACAAGTTAAATCTAAATTTTTTGGGTTATAATAGTTTTGAGAAACAAAAACATTATTAAAGTTATAATTCTTATATGTTAACGTTAGGTCTTGGGCACTTAATGGATCACTTATGTTAAAATTAATTGGTAGTCGATTACCATATGTTTGAGCAATTAAAAATGGGGAAAAAATAACCTCTTGATTATAATCCCTTTCATCAGAAGTCAAAGACATATCCATACTATCGGACTCAAGATTTATCTTGTACTTCTTATAAACATATTGATTAATATTTTGTTCCGCCATTCTTTTTATTAATAAATACCATAAATGAAAGTATTTATATTAAAAAAAGTTTTTATGATTAACTTTAATACAGAATATTTCAAAAAACCATATTATTTCTTTTTGAAGGACAAAGGAGATAAAATGTCTTTGTATTACTCAGTTTCGGAAAATTTAAACGAGGCCAAACAAATTGATAGTAAAATGGATTTTGATAAATTACACGAAAAAAATATTAAAACTTTTATTAGTACCATTTTATCCGAAAATAAAAAAATGAGCACAGGTGAGATTACAGGTCGTTTAAAGAAGTATAAGGAAGGTATTACTAGAGAATTTAAAGAAACAAAATTATTAATTAAAATTATTTTGTCTTCTGCAAAACAATATTTAAAAGACAAAAATTTTGAATTATCAAAAGAAGAGAAAGATTTCATTAAAGATCAATCTGGGGACATCGCTAAATTAATCCCATTAATTGTTTTACAATTATTACCGGGGTCCACATTGGCAACACCATTTATAATTGAATTTGGAAAAAAATTAGGAATTAAATTGAATAGTAAAATTCCTGAAAAATATAAAGAAAAAGAAACAGAGATTGATAGTGAGTTGGCAGAATTTGTTGATTCAGATGGGACATTGTTAGGGTCTAATATTCCAATGTTAGACCAACAAATGCACCCACACAAAACATTAGACCAAACCGTTAAAATGGCAAGGGCAAATCAATGGCCTTATTACAAACGTTATTATGGTGAGTCCGAAGAAGATAAATCTGATAAATTATTAGATGAGGTAGACCAATCAGAATCATTTGGTTTTGAAGAAACTGAAGATGTTTCAACATACGACGAAGCCGATGAAATATTCAAAGACGAATTGGGTGTTGAGGACGATATGGAACGTGAAGAAAGAGTTAAACGTTTAGGTTTTGATAGAAACTTAGACAAACAACTTAAGAACGAAAAGAAAAGAGGGATGTGTAGAAATTGTTTCACTAAAAGACGATTGTCTGAATTAGAAAAACAAAAAATGACAGATCTTATTGATGAAATATTAGTAAAGAAAAAGAAAAAATCTAACGATGTGGTACCTAAAGATGACTCTGAAGATTCTCCCGTTAGTAAAATATTAATTAAGAATATTGAGTCAATTAAAAAAATTGCAGAAAAAGAAGGTATTAGTATAAATAAATTAATCAAACATTTAAAAGAAGGTGAATAAAAATTTATATGGTAAAATGATTTCATTACCGAAAGAAATTACCGAATACTTAGGTAAGTGTTTTGATTATGTACCTAATTCAGATCCGTCTATTGAAGGTCATAAACGTAATATTGATTTACGTGATAAAGGCCATGTTTCTTATCAACAATTAGGTAGAATGAAAAATTGGTTTGATAATTATGATGGAGATGGTACTGACGCACCTTTTATACTAAATGGTGGGGAATACGTAAAGAATTGGACTAACGATACAATTACTCAATTAAGAAAGGGTGATGAACAAAATACTGAGATACATAGAGATTATATGCCATCTGACGTTAATCAAGATTTAATTGACGATATGGGTTGGTTGGCAGATATGAATAGACCATCAAAAGAACATAGTTCAGTTAATGATGATTTAAAAATAACAGAAGCCTTAATAAGGATAAACGACATAATGAAAAAAATAATTTAATATGGCAACAAGTGAAAGATTAGATTTTAGTCAACCTAATAATGAATTAGGTCAAATTGCTGAACAACAAAGACAAAAGTTAATCCCTAAAAACGATTACAAATCGGTTAACCCTTATTCGTCAACCAATAAAGATGCAATGTCCGATGGTGACGAGTTTGGTAAAGGTACCGGAGTATTCTTAGATACCGCAAATGGTGGTTCATCTGTAGATACTATTGAGCGTATTAGTGAGATAAAGATTAATGAATATCAAAAAAACAAACCTTACACAACTCCGTCCGCATAATGAAACTTTACAATACATTAAAAGGTCTTATCGTTGAAGTAGCTTCAATTGAATCCGTTGTTGATGCTATTAAAAAAAAGAGACGTGTTGTAATTTATTATAGTGGTGATGAACCAGGAGGTAATGGTTTAAGAACGATTGAACCTGTTTGTTTTGGGTATAGTAAGAAAGGTAATCCTGTTTTACGAGCTTGGGATATGGAAGGTGCGTCACATAGGGCATACTTAGGTGAGAAACCTTTACCAAGTTGGAGAATGTTTAGAATAGACAAAGTTCAATTTATAAGACCAACGGCAGAGACATTTAATGAACCAAGACCAAACTATAATCCTAACGGAGATAAAAGTATGACTAAAGTTATTATTAACGCAGTCTTTGATAACACTGAAGAAAATTTAGCTTAATATGAATTCAGAACAAGATTTAATACAAAAATTAATGATCTCAAAAAAGATCATGGAAAAACACAATGATATGGGTAGAAATGGTATCCAATCAACAGGTGGTATGTCAGCACCAATGGTGGAAGATTACCAACCTATACAAGCAAGTTATAATTTACCACAAGAATTTTTATCAGAACAAGAAGTCGCAAAACCAATTAATAATGGGCCAATGACATCTGATAGAATTTTAGGATCTAAATTACCTGACGAAATTAAAAAATTAATGATGGAACATCCAATCCAACAACCTACAATGGGGGCGGGTTCTGGGACATTGTCAAATGAGTTAGTTGAAAAAGCAAGTAGATTGATGAATACAAATGCTAAAGGAGAAATATTAGAGAACAAACAACCACAAAGACAACAACAACCACAATCTAACGTTGGTGTTGACGCAAATGTAATTAGAGACATCGTAAGAGAAACTGTGGAGAGTGTCCTGAGAGAAAATGGTTTATTAACTGAATCTGAAACTAAAAGTAATGAAGTTTTTAAATTTAGAGTTGGTCAACATATTTTTGAAGGTAAGTTAGTAAGAGTCAAAAAAATTGCAAAATAATTTAATTTAAAATAAATAAGGAACCTCAATCTATGATTGGGGTTTTTTTGTTTATTGGGTTGATATTTCCGTAGATTTAGATTACATTTCTATTATTATTAGAACTATGGAAAAAATTAATGTATTAGTATTACCTTCAGACACCTCAGGTGTGGGTAAATTTAGATCGGTAGATCCGCACGTAAAATTACAAAATCTATACCCTAACGACTTTCATGTCGATATAGATTACACACCTAACATTCAAGACGAAAATTATTGGAAAAAATATAATATTGTTCACTTCCATAGAAATATTGGACAGGACTACGATTCATGTCCAATGTTGATTGAAAAATTAAAAGGAATGGGTATCATTGTTATTGGTGATATTGATGATTATTGGTTACCAACAAAGGAACACCCTATTCATCAATTAATCGTACAAAATAAATTACACGAAAAGATTGTTAAAAATTTAAAAGTTTGTTCATATGTAATTACAACTACGGAAATTTTTGCAAATGAAATACGTAAATTTAATAAGAACGTAGTTGTGTTTCCAAATGCTATTGACCCAAATGAATCTCAGTTTAAAGAACCAACATTACCATCAGATAAAATTAGAGTTGGTTGGTTAGGAGGATCTTCCCATTTACACGATTTAAAATTAATTGATGGTACCGTTTCTAAATTATCTTCATTACAAGATAAGTTACAATTTTATGTTTGTGGATTTGACACTCGTGGTCATGTTACAGAAATAAATCAACAAACGGGAGAAAAAACTCAAAGACCAATTAAACCTGAAGAAACAGTTTGGTTAAAGTATGAAAAAATATTCACTAACGACTATAAAATTGTAACACCAAAGTATAAAGAATTTTTAAGTAAATTTGAGGACACAGAATATATTGGATCCGAAAATGAAAATTACGTTAGAGTTTGGACAAAACCAGTAACATCTTATGCTAAAAATTATTCTAAATTTGATATTTCATTAGCACCTATACAAAATCATATTTTTAATAGAATGAAATCTCAATTAAAAGTTATTGAGGCAGGGTTTTACAAAAAAGCTTTAATTGCATCAAATGTTGGTCCTTATACAATTGATTTAAAACACGCACTTAAAAATGGTGAATTTACAGATGGGAATGCTTTATTAGTGGACAACGCAAGAAACCATAGTGATTGGGCAAAAAATATTAAGAAGTTGGTTGACAATCCAAGTATGATTGTGGATCTTGGTGAAAGACTATATGAAACCGTGAAAGACAAATATGACCTTAATCAAGTTACTAAAACAAGATCTGAATTTTACAAATCTTTAATTAAATAATATGTCTAATAAAAAAGGAATAGTAGGTTTTACCGCAGGTAACTTTGATTTATTACATCCTGGCTACATTTATACATTTGAAACTGCAAAAGAACACTGTGATTATTTTATGGTGTTTCTTCAAAGAGATCCTTCTGAGACACGATTTACTAAATACAAACCTGTTGTCCCATTATATGAAAGACACAAAACATTAATGTCAATAAAATACATTGATGAGGTTGTAACATATCAAACTGAAGATGATTTACTAAAATTGATTGAATTTTTTAAACCTGATGTGAGAATTTTAGGAGACGATTATATTGGTAAACGATTCACTGGAGATCATATACCAATGGAAATTATTTACACTACAAGATCACATAATTGGTCAACAACAAAAATTAAAGACTTAATTACAATACAAACTTTAAAACAAAATCCTGAAATTATTAAACAAATTGAATTATGATAAACATCCCAATTACAAAAATTTTATTCCTCGACATTGAAACTGTAGGGATAACTAAAGATTACGATTCTTGCGTAAAACAATATCCAAGATTGTCAGAACAATTCGACAAATATTTCGATTGGTTCTTAAAAAGATTTCCTGAAGACGAAGGACTGTGTCCTAGAACCGAGCTTAAGGATTACATCTTTAAAAAACGAACGGCATTGGTTCCTGAATTTGCAAAAATAGTTTGTGTTAGTGTTGCATTTGTTATGGACAACAATGAAATTAAAAAACAAACATTTTCAAATGATAATGAGGGTGAACTATTAAAAGATTTACAAACGTTATTAAATCGTTGTGGTAAATTGGATTTTTATTTATGTGGTCACAATTTAAAAAACTTTGATATTCCAATGATTGCAAAACGAATGATCATTAATGGATTAAAACCTTCTTCAATTCTACCATCATACGATACAAAGCCTTGGGAAGTTAAAGCAATTGATACAAAGGATGTGTGGCAATACGGAGCATATACCGCAATTGGTTCATTAGATTTAATGTGTTCTTGTTTGGATATACCAACACCAAAAGGTGGGGATGTAACAGGAGACAAAGTTCATGATTGTTATTGGAACAAAGGTATGTTAAAAGAAATTGGTGAGTACTGTGAAAGAGATGTTGATGTATTAATTGACGCAATAATTAAACTAAAACAATTAAAATAATGGATGACGTTGAGAGATTGATAAAACAATTAGAAGAATTAGATTCAATGTTCGGTGAGGACATGAATGAAATGAATTATGATGAAATTATAGATAAACATGGTTTTGATCTTTTTGAACTTGAAAAAGAAATGGAGAGTTATCAACCAACAATGAAATTAGAATTCTCATCAAAAAAATATGACCCTAACTTTGCATACCCAACTGATTCAGGTATGGATTTATATTCAATGGAATCAATGATTATTGAACCATTTGGTAGAATATTAGCTCCAACAGGAGTTCATTTTGATGTTCCTGAAAATTATGAAATTCAAATTAGATCAAAAAGTGGTTTAGCACTTAATCAAGGTTTAATGGTATTAAACTCACCAGGAACCGTAGATCAAGGATACACAGGCGAAATTAAGGTTATATTGTTTAACACAACAAATAGTCCTGTTGAAATAAAAGAAGGTCAAAAAATTGCACAAGCGGTTGTTTGTCCCGTAGTTTGTGGAAAATGGTTAAACTTAATTAAAGTTGATACAATAAAAAATAAAGATAGATCAGATAATGGTTTTGGATCAACAGGTATATAATATGGAACAAAAAATATTAAAACAGGTTATGAGACCTAAAGGGACTCATTTAGAAAACGAATTAAGACGTTTTTGTAGAGAAGCAAAAGAAATAATCGGAGATTCTCCTACCATCGTTGAATTAGGATCATACATGGGTGAAAGCAGTTTAATTTTTGCCGAAGAATTCCCTAACGGAAAAATATATTGTGTGGATAGCTGGGAGGGCGGATTTGATAATTCAGATACTTGTAGTGGGGATGACTATAATGATGTTGAAAATCAATTTAATATACGAACAAGTTTGGTGAACAACATTACTAAAATAAAGGGTTTATCAACTAGTGTAGGTTTTGAATGTGATTTAGTTTATATCGATGCTTGTCATAAATATGAATGTGTTAAAAATGATATAATTCATTGGTCTCCTTTTGTTAAAAAAGTAATATCTGGACATGATTACTATGAAGATATTGATTTCTGTAATCGACACCCACATATAAAAGGGGTAAAAATTGCAATTGAAGAAATGTTAGGTTTACCTGACAAACAATATACCGATGGGTCTTGGTTAATAGTAAAAAAATGAAAATAGGAGTTTGTTTAATAATTAAAGATGAAAATGAATATGTGGATGAATGGTTGTCCCACTATAGAAAATTAGGTGCGGATAAATTTTTCATTTATGATAATAATAGTTCAACCCCAATTAATGTGGTATCAGAAGATGTTGATGTTATTTTATGGAACGATGAAAAATTTGGATCTCAAAATAATGCATATTTAGATTGTTGCAATAAAAATAAAGATTTTGATTATATTGGTTTTTTTGATACTGATGAATTTTATATTTCAAATACAATGAATATAAAAGAAGATATAAATAATTTAACTAATAAATTTGGGAACTTTAGTGGTTTTGGAATTTACTGGAGAATGTATGGTAAAACAAATCCATACTATATGGAAAGAAATCCAACTGAAGAATACACCCAATATTTTAATAATGACCACATTAAGAGTTTCATAGACCCCAAAACAATCAATCGTTTTCCTGACCCTCATTTTCCTTCGATAAATGGTAGGTATATAGATGAATTAGGTCGTACAGTTGTTTCGCCGATTGGTCAACACACAAGTGAAACAATATGGTTAAAACATATATGGACAAGAAGTTTATCCGAATTTGAATCTAAAATTAAAAGGGGGGACGTAAATAGAGTGATAAGAATTATAAATAAAAATGACTTTTTTGTTTATAATGACAAATGCGTAATATCTGACTAATAATGATAACAATAATATACTCAACACATAAAGACGAAACCTATAATAACAAATTTAAACAACATTTGTTACAAACCGTAGGATTAAATGACGTACAGATTTTAGAATTTGTTAATCATAATCAATACTCATTATCCCAAGTTTATAACAGTGGTATCACACAATCAATTTACGATATTGTTGTATGTTGCCATAATGACATTAAACTTGAAAAAAATTGGGGTAAAAAATTATTAGAGGATTTTTCTAATAACCCCGAATTCGGTATAATTGGAAAAGCGGGATCTTGTTATTTTCCTGAGTCAGGTGTGTATTGGGAGAAAATGTCTCAAACTATGGTAGGTCAAGTTTATCATCATCCTGAGGACCAAAAAAAATGGTTAAACAAATACTCACCTAAGTTACCATTCTTAATACCCGTTGTGACAATTGATGGTTTATTTATGTCTTTTGATAAAACAAAATGTAAACATTTCTTTGATGAAACAATTGGTAAGTTCCACTTTTATGACCATCTTTTTTGTTTACCAAATTATTTGGATGGAGTTAAAATTGGTGTTACCTCATCTTTTGAAATAACACATCAATCTATTGGTCAACCTAATCAAGAATTTTGGGAAAGCAAAGATAAGTTTATCGAGAAGTGGGGAAAAAATTTACCACTAGATCTAAAACCGTCATTTGTTTATGCCCCTGAAATAAAAAGAAAACATTTTAAAAAATTTGGTAAGGTTGCAATTATAATACCAACCAAAGGTAATGTGGAAATGTTAAAAGAGTGTGTGGATTCTTTCTATCAATATTGCGATAAAGATAGTTATGATATTTTTGTTGCGGACACAGGATCAACCGATGAGGAAAAAAATTGGATTAAAGAAAATATTAATAACATAACCTTAATTGAATACGATTATTATAATTTTGCTAAAATTAATAACAATGTTGTAAAAAATTTACCTAATAATGTTTATGAGTTTTTATTATTTTCAAATAATGATATTAAAATACTAAATGATGTTATTAGTGGTATGTTATCTGTTTTTGAAACAAACAGATTAACGGGAACAGTTGGTTGTAGATTACATTATGGGGATAACACAATACAACATGATGGTGTGTTTATGTATATTAGACAATCAAATAGTATAATAGGTGTTGATCATATTAATTTAAAAAATTACTACAATTACTCAAATAGTACAAAAGAAGTTTTTGGTAATACAGGTGGTTTAATGATGGTAAGAAAACTTGTGTTTGAAAATAACAATATGTTTAATGAAAATTATATATCCTGTTTTGAAGATGTTGAGTTTAATCTTATTTTAAATTCAATTGGATTAAAAAATTATATTTGTGGAGAATGTGTTGCCTATCACTATGAATCAACAACTAGAAATGAAGATCCCAAAAATTTAGTTAAATTACAATATGATTATTTTACAAATTTAATTCCTTCAGTTAAAAAAAATATAGAAAAGATAAAACATAAATTTGTCTCCATTAAATAAACATGATATTATCTAACAGTAGAAAATTCATTTTCATTAAAACAAGGAAATGTGGGGGAACTTCAATCCAAAATACGTTATTACCATTTTGTAATAATCAAGATTTTGTAACACTTGGTTTTAATAATTTAATTACAAAAAGTATCTCCCCAATAGAGGAATTTTCTGAATTAAGTGATGTTAGAAAAAAATTTAAAATTAACACTGATGAATATTATAAGTTTGGTTTTGTTAGAAATCCTTATTCAATAACTTTATCAAGATTTTTTTATCAAATTAAACAAAAAAGAATTACATTAAAACCAAAAAAAGAAGATTTTAATCTATGGGCAAAAAACGAATATTTTGTTAACGGTAAGGATTTTAATTATAAAGGAGATATGTTTAGTAGATTTTTATTTAATTTTAAAAATGAACCTATCGTTGATTTTATTGGCAAACTTGAAAACGTAGAATCTGATTTTTTAATAGTTAAAAATAAATTAAATTTAAATTCTAATATCATATTAAAAAACAATAATAAATCAAATTTTAATAATGTACATTATAGTGACTGGATGTCAGATGAAACAATAGATTTAGTTAAAAAATTCTTCCCATTTGAACTTTCATATTTTAACTACGAGTTTTAAATGTTTATTATTTTTAAGTTGGTTTTATATTTAAGTTAAATAGAAAACTTATGACAAGTAGAAAAAAACCAATTTTAAAAGACGAAACAACGTCAACTACTCAACCACAAATTTCAAGAAAAGAGTTAATCAACTCAGTAATCAAAAGAAAACAAAAAAGTAAATTTTTATCCGATAATCAAAAAGACTATTACGATATTTTAATTAACAATCAAATTACAATTTGTTCAGGACCGGCAGGTGTTGGTAAAAGTTACATTTCAATGAAAGCAGCAGTAGATTTATTAATGGATCCAAACAATTCCTATGAAAAAATTATTATTGTTAGACCCGCAGTTGAAGCTGAAGAAAAATTAGGATCTCTTCCAGGAAATTTGGAAGAAAAATTAGATCCATATATTTTTCCATCTTATTACTTACTTAATAAAATAATCGGTAAAGAAGCGAGAGAAAAATTAAAAGAGTATGAGGTAATCGAAGTGTTTGCTTTAGCGTACATGAGAGGAATGAATATTGACAATTCGATTTTAATTTTTGAGGAAGGACAGAACGCAACACCAAATCAAATGAAATTATTATTAACAAGGATTGGATTCAATAGTAAATTTTTTATATCAGGAGATTTAGAACAAACGGATCGTTATAAGGATAAAAAACAATCAGGACTTTACGATGCATTACAAAGATTCAGTGGTATACCAGATATTGGTATATATGATTTTAAAAATGCCAAAAATGTTAGAAACCCATTAATTAGTAAAATTTTAGTTAAGTACGATGAAGAAAATAGGGATTGAAATTAATGGTGTGTTAAGAGACACTATTAGTAAATTTACTGAATTATATGAAAAACATTTAGTTGATATCCATTTGAATGAGTCTACGGATAAAACGTATGAAATTGAATTTTCGGGTGATACCGATGAGGTTATTGAATTCAATGAAAATGTGGTAGTTAATAATTTTGTCTATAAAATTTTAAGTCCTGTCACATCATTAGATTTAGGGTCACATTTTTCATTCCCATCTAAAGATGAACTATATTCATTTATGTATGAAGAATATACAATGGAGTTATTTGGTCACGCACCTTCAACTGAAATGTTAACTTTTAATATCCTAAACGATATCTATTATAACTTAAGAGATACTTATGACTTAATGATTGTTTCAGATGAAATTGGTAGATCAAAACCATCGTCACTATTTTTTTTATCTAAATTTGGTTGTTTACTTGAAAAAGTATTTTTTTATAGTGAAGTAACAAAAAATAATATGTGGAATGACGTAGACATTTTACTTACGTCGAATCCTGACTTACTATTAAATAAACCCGATAATAAGATTGTTATAAAATTTGTTACGGACTATAATAAACACATCAAATCAGATTATGAAATTTTATCTCTATCTGATTTGGAATTAACAATTAAAAAAATAGAGGAAAATGTTTAACGTATTTGGAGAAAATTATTACATAGATTTAGATAAGATTGAAGAGTTTGTTCAATATAGTGGTACTAGCGGGGAAACTAACATTCATGTCGTTAAATATGAATCAGTAAAGGCTATGGTTGATACAATATTAACCGAAATAAATGAGGTGGATGAAAACTTAGGGATGAAAACAAATGAAGTTACTATTCCTTTTAAGATTGCATTTAATACACTTTTAATAAAAAAAATAATAAATAAAATATGAACCAAGAAGAAATTTTAAACACTCCTCAAGTTAAAAGGGAAACAATGAGTGATATTGCAAAAAAATACCCTACAGATAAAGATTTTACTCACAATTACTTTAATTTGGTTTACGAAAAATATTTTTCACCAATTAGAGATGAGGTTAAAAAGTTTTGTGAAATTGGTGTTGGTGGTTTTTGGGAAGAAGCCGGATGGGTACCAGGTAATTCATTACGAGTGTTTGACGAATATTTTCCAAATGCTGAAATATTAGGTTTAGACATAAATTCTTTTAATTTAACTAGTCAAGGTAAAGTTGTGGTTGATTATATTGACCAGTCTAAAAAAGAACTTGTGGATGAGTATTCGTCAAAAATATCTGAGTATGATATTATTCTTGATGATGGATCCCATGTAATGTATGATCAACAAATTACAATGGCCACATTTTTTAGATCACTTAAAAGTGATGGTATATTTGTGATGGAAGATCTACATAGTAGTCCTGAAGTTAGAATTCCAGAAAAAAATGCAATATGGGGATGGGGTGACCCAACTAAAATAACAACATTAGAAATGTTAGAAAGTTTCAAAAATACAGGTAAAATAATTTCTGATTATTTATCGGATGAAGAAAAACTTTATTTAGAAAATAACATTAAATCAATTGAGATTTTTTATTTGGCTCCAACAAGTATTACATCAATAATATATAAAAAATAATAAATAAAATATAACACATGAACCAAGAACAAATTTTAAAGCTAGAACAATCCATTCAGAAAATGAGGGAAAAAAAGTCAAGAATTTATTTTATAGTACAGGACACTAAAGGAAATGCAAAAGCGTCAATACGTTACATTTATGAAATGGCCATGTCACTAAAAAATAACGGATTTAATTCCATAATACTACATGAAACTCCTGAATACTTTGGTGTAACAGATTGGTTAGGTGAAGAATATATGACCAATTTAGAACATAGATCTATTGAGGGTACAAATTTAGAGATCTCACCTGAGGATCTAATTGTTATTCCTGAGATTTATGGATTTATAATGGATCAAATCACTAAATTACCTTGTGGCAAAATCGTATTATCACAATCATACGATTATATTTTTGAGACCTTACAACCTGGACAAACGTGGAGTCAACTTGGGTTTAACAAATGTATTACAACGTCTGAAAAACAAAAAGAATTAATTGCAACAACAATGAGAAGTATCTCTATTGATGTAATTGAACCGACTATTTCAGAAATATTTGAAAAACAAAAGTTTCCACCTAAAACAATCATTGGTGTACACACAAGAGACCATAGAGATACGGTTAATTTAATTAAAACTTTTTACGCTAAATTCCCACAGTACAGATGGATCACTTTTAGAGATTTAAGAGGACTATCTCAGGTTGAATTTACAAATGCAATGAAAGAAAGTTTTGCGTCGGTTTGGATTGACAACATTAGTTCATACGGTACATTCCCACTTGAATCTATGAAAATGGGAGTACCTGTAATTGGATTAGTTCCTAACATGACACCAGAGTGGATGAACGAAGAAAACGGTATTTGGATTAATAATCAAAATATGATTGTAGATGTAGTAGCCGATTTTATTCAAAATTGGTTAGAGGATAACATAAATCCTAAAATGTATGAAGAAATGGATTTAACCATTAATAAACTCCCTACAAAAGAAAAGTTTGAATCAGAAGTTGTTGAATTATTTGCAAAAATGATCGATATGAGAGCAGATTCTTTTGAGGCACAATTAACTAAATTTGAAATAACTGAATAACATGGAAAATAATAAAACAATTTCGGTAATATTACCAATTAAAACTGCTAGGTCCGCAGACTTTGAGGACTTTTTTGATAGATGTATCAAATCAATAAAAAATCAAGGTGAAACCGTAAGTGAATTAGTTATCGTTTATTGTGATGAATCTCTTTTGGAAACACAAATTAAGTCTTATGACTTTGATGGTTTAAACGTTAAATTTGATGTTTGGACTGAAGAACCTAATTTCGCAAATCAAGTTAATAGAGGTGTTGAAATATCAACTTCTAACTGGGTTTCATTAATTGAGTTTGATGATGAGTACTCAAACATATGGTTTAAAAACTCACAGACATATATGGAGATTTATCCTGATATTGACGCATTTTTACCAATCGTTGTTGATGTTAATGATAAAGGTGTATTTGTTGGATTCACAAACGAAGCTACATTTGCAGCAAATTTCACACAAGAACTTGGTTATTTAACTAATGAAACATTACAAATGTACCAAAATTTCCAAATTGCCGGAATGGTTATTAAAAAAGAAACATTCTTGGAGTATGGTAAATTTAAATCTAACATTAAATTAACATTTGGTTATGAGTTCTTTTTACGTATGACTCACGCATCAATTAAATTTATGACTATCCCTAAAATTGGATACAAACATATGAACTTAAGAGAAGGTTCTATTTTTTGGAATTACAAAAATGGTGAAAATAGATTAAGTGAGGATGAGGCTAAATTTTGGATCGAGTCAGCAAAGAAAGAATATTTTTATATTGCACAAAGGGACATAAAATATGAACCACAAGAAGTTTGATGACCGAAAATGTCAATTTATCGAACGAAGAGAATGAAAAGAAAAAGAAGGGAAGAAAACCCACAGTAAATAATTATTTTGACGTAAGAGAAGAAGATGCGGTTAGGGCCTACCTAATCGCAGAATCTTTTGATGAGAAGAACAAAATTTATAATGAGTTTTTAAAACACCCCTTAGATAAAATGATATCGTCAATTATTAGACGATATAAATTATACAGAAAGGACATGGACTTTGAGGAGATCCATATGGATACTCATTCATTTTTAATGACTAAAATAGATAAATTTAAACCGGCTAAAGAGAAGAAAGCATATTCTTATTTTGGTACTATCTGTAAAAATTATCTAATGGGTCAAATTTTAAAAGACCAAAAAGAAATGAACAGAAAAATATCTTATGAAGATATTTCGGGTGATGTTCATAATATGCCAGATATGATTTATTATATCGATAATGAAGATGTAAGTTCTGAAGAAATTATTAAAAAATTTTTAAATGAACTTAAAGATAATATGAATGAACCAAATATTTCCGAACAAGAAATAAAATTAGGTGAGGCATTAACTGATATTTTCACGAATTATAGTGCAATTTTTCAGGAAACATCAAATAATAATAAATTTAATAAAAACATTATCCTGTTTGAATTGAGGGAAATGACCAATTTAAGTACAAAAGAAATACGTAATTCACTAAAACGATATAAAAAAATATACTTTCATATCGTAAATGAATTATTAAAATAAAATAAAAAATACTTATAGGTATGGGAAGACCAACAAAAAAGGAAATTAATCTAAGTAAGGAATCAATGTTATCTTTAATGCAAGAGATCTATAATGAACTTGTGGAACAAAGAAACACCGCCATTAGAATACAAAACAAGATGTTGACAATGATGAAAGAGCCAGAAGATATGACTCTTATTGGTCCTGTTATTGAAAAACAACAAAAGATTATTAACGACTGCGTTGATAAAAAATTATCTCTTTCAAAGTTACAAGCTCAAATTTGGCAAAAATCTCAGGAAAAACAAGATGATAATTTCACACTATCTGATTTGGATCTTGATGATGACACATTTAAAAGTTTAATTGATAAGGACACCTCAACAGATAATAGTTATAAATTAAATAAATAATGGCACAGGATACTGAAGATGGTTTTAATGACGTAGAAAAAAAAACAACTATACTTAAAAAGTACAAAAAGGTTAATAGTGATATTGAAGATCTACGAAAAAAAGCTGGAAAAACTTTAGAAAAGAAAAAATCTCAAGTTTCCACACAACTTTCTGATGCCAAAAAATTAAAGAACAAATATCAAAAAGAAATTAAAACCCAATTTGATAAATTATTAGATTTAAATTTCTTATCTCTTGGGGCAGGTAAAAGTAGTCAAGGATACCTTAAAAAAACTTTTACAAAAGCAATTAAAGAAATTACACCTAAATTAGATGATATAATATTAGAGTTAATGTTAGCTGCGGTGGGTTGTTCTCAAGATCAAGAATTTACCCCACAAACGATTTATATTAGAGTTAAGTCAGTTGATCTACTTAACACATTGAAAGAGGATCCTGCAACAGATGTGGGGAAATTACTTTATGAGAAAAACGATATACAATATATCAATTTTCCATTTTCAATGAATAAAGAATTATATAACAGAACTCAAAATATTAATCAACCATTTAGTGTTCCGGCATCGGGACAAAGTTATAAAGGAACATCGGGTCAAGAATTGTTTGATATAACATATGTTGAATCTTATGTTGACCCAACATCTCTACAAACAATACAGGGTAGTTTTTTTAAGGTGGATTTAAAGAATAGAATGAGTACAAATAAAGTCTCTGAATTTTTAAAAGATTACTTCACTACAATAAAACTTTTTGATGAAACTAACTTCTTTGCTAATTTAATGAATCAATTAACTGGGGCAGTTTCAATTAAAAAAGGGGACGGTAATGCAGATTTAGAAGATCTACAAAAAATACTATTAATCATACAAAGAATATTAGGACTATGTTTTGATAACACTAAAGAGATTGATGTGTCGGGTATTGCAAAATTGTCCGAAAATGATAATGTTGATGAATCTTTCTTTGAGTTTACAGATATTGATTTACGATTTATTGATTCAAAAGTTTCTGACATAAAAATGGGGGTTGTTGAATTTGAAGAATGTGATACGGTTAAGTTACCTGTTGATTCGGATAGTATAACAAACGCATTAAATAATTTAGTTTTTGTTGATGGTAAAAATAATTCAAATAGTATAGATGATGCCTCTAACTTAACTGATGTTTTAACTAAAAACCCAGGGTGGTTTCCTTTAGAAATAAATATTGATTTATCATTCCTAAAGGAATTTCCAAAAGCAATGGTGTCAACAGTACTATCACCTAAAGTGGTTTTACCATTGATGATAACAACAAAATCATTAGGTCAAAATTTGGATTTACAGGTTAGTTCATTTATGGATTTTGCGAAAAATCTTAAATCATTCTTTATAAAATTTGCCTCAAGGGTCGGGGAACTTTTTGTTAAAATTTTATTTGATATCATTAAAAAAGACATTTTAGCTTTAGTACAATCTGTAAATTTAGATGTGATTAGGGGATTAAATAATAAAAAATTAAATATAATTTTATCTTTATCTGAGTTAGTTATTGCTATTGCTAAAGTTATAAAAAATTTCAGAGAATGTAAAAGTGTAATTGATGACTTACTAAACGCATTAAAAATTGCATCCAAAGGATTTAATGGGGATATCCCATTACCATTACTATTAACATCAAAACTTTTAAGTGGTTATTCTTCTGATAGAGCATTTTTAAATGTTATTGCAAATTTTGAAGAACTGGGGTTACCTACGGGTACCATGCCCGATGGAAGTCCTAACCTAATGTTAGCATCGATGAAAGCATTATTAGATGGTTCGGACCAAGAAAACGCATCAAATGGTAAATCACAAATTGCAATATACCCACTAAGTATAACCCCAATCGGTCAAACAACACCAATAGTTTGTTATGGTAAATAAAATATAAAAAAATGGATAATAAAGTAGAATCACAACAAGTTGTGGAAATAATTAAAGAACATAAAGTTAGACCTAATAAAGATCTAATTTTGGCTATGGAATTTATTAAAAAAGATTTTGAATTAACAAAAGAAAGTTTAATTAAAATGACAAGTCATTTAGATAAATTAGAATTAACATACAATACACTATTAAAAGAATATCAAACAAGAAATGTGGTTCAAAAATAAAAATTTATTTCCGGGTTATGTAAAAGATAATAAAGATCCAATGATGTTAGGTAGGGTACGAGTTGTACCTACCCTTGAAAGATATGAGGATTCTTTACCTGAAGATTGGAATGAGGAAAATGACAAGTGGACGGCAAAAGATCCATTTATATTTTTACCATTGTTACCATACTACATTAATCAGGTCCCAAAAGAGAATGAATATGTTAACTTAATTTATTATGACAATCGTGAAAGATTGGATGCAAATAAATTTTACATTCAAGGTCCAATAACAAGACCTCAAAATAACCACAAAGAAGATTGGAAAAACTCTCAGTCCATGATGGCAACTGGGGAATTTTTTAAACCTGCAAATGAATTAAGAGATCGTAAAACAGGAATAACTGATCCAAAAATTTATGGTATATATCCTGAACCAGGTGACAACGCAATATTAGGTAGAGGAACCGCAGATGTTGTTGTAAAAGAAAATGATGTGTTAATACGAGCAGGTAAATTAGATCCACTTAAATCTTCAAGTGCCGATTTTAATATACCCGTACCAAATGATAAAAGATCATTTTTACAAATATCAACATTTGGTTTGGAGAAAATTAAAGGTGAACCAAAAATAGTAACCGAATACATCAAAGAAAGTAGACAAGTTAAAAATTTGGTTGAGTGGGAAATAACGAATCTTGCAACAACGGGGACAACATTTGATGGTAGTATTAAATTATATAGTTTAATTCCGGTACCAGAAACTTTATCTAATAAAATTTTCCTTACTTCTGATTTAGATAGTTATAAAGGAACAACTTTATATGAACTAAATTTTACAGGAAAAACTTCTGATCAGGCTTTAACAATAATAAATGATTTTATTAAAGGTGTTAATATTGGTAAAATAAATATTGACGGATATATTTCATACCCATCACAAGATGGATCAAAATTAGAAAATCAATTCCCATTTGTTTTTACACCAACAAAAAGTAATACTGAAATATTCTTAGGTGCTAATATTGATACCCCAAGTGGTTTAACTGAATTTAATAATATTGTAAATTTTTATTCAAAAACTAAATTATCACCACAAAATAAAGAGTATGGGTTTGGTCTTGTTTGGATACAAGACGTATTAGGTGAACAAGCTGAAGCCAAGATAACTAAAGTTGCAAATGATTCATTTGTTGCTAGCCCAACATCGTATGGTGTGATGGGAGGTGACTTTCTTTATTTATTATCACATAAGTCAGTTATCCCAAGTAAAGGAACCCCAATTGATTTGAAAAATACATTATATGGTATTGATCAACCAACATTAGTTGATTCAATTTATGGAAAAACAAATTCAATGGTTAGAGGTGAAGAATTAATGTCATTCTTAAACCTAATCGTTCAATTTATGATTGGTCACGTACATCCATTTCCAGGTCTTGCTCCGATACAGGAATATCCATCAATACCTGATGGTCCTTCATCAAAAAAGATCTTAGAGATACTTAATAACGCTCAAAATACAATCCTTAATCAAAATATTAGAATTAATTGATATTTATATTAAAAACGTAAATGTCAATAAATAATTCATATTTCAGTAGGAATAATACTTTAATATCTAATAGCTTTGTTAATTCAGGGAGAAATCCTGTTACCGAATTATTTTATGGTGATGGAAGTCTTGTGAACCCAATCGGATTCACACGTTTTATCTTTGATTTAGATCTTACTTTATTAAAAGAAAAATATCAAAATGGTATTATAAGTGAGGGGTGTAATTCAGACACAACTCATACTTTAAGGATGACTAATACAAGTTATTTTGATAAAGAATTGTTAAATACTTCAACATCTCAAGGTAGACTAAGAGCAACATCTTTTGATTTAATTTTATTTAGAATTCCTTATGTGAATTTTGATGAAAATCAACCTCAAATTTGGGACGAGGGAGTTGGTTATGATTATTATGATCAAGTAACAGGAATACCAAGTGATAAGAACTATTCCGATAGACCTTCAAATTGGTCAGCAACAACAACAATTACAGATTGGCAACAAGCAGGAATTTATAATAATAAAAATACAGGTTCATTTAATTATAATCAATTAGAAATTGTTGCAACACAACATTTTGAATTTGGTGATGAGAACATAGAGTTTGATATGACAAGTGAAATTAACTCTATTTTAGATGGTACATTAATCAACACCACAGGATGGGGTATTGCTTACTTACCTCAAGTTGAAAACTTAACTGGTACGACGGGTAATTACTCTGTTGGGTTCTTTACACGACACACTCAAACCTTCTATGAGCCATTTTTAGAGACTAATTACAATGATGTTATTGAAGATGATAGAAATTCATTCTCATTAGGTAAAATTAACAAATTATACTTATACATTTTTGAAGATGGGGATTTTCAAAACTTAGACAACAATCCTTTAGTTACAATTAGTGATCAATCGGGAACTCCAATACCGGGTCTTGTAAATATGTCATCTTGTCAAGTCACAAAGGGTGTATATGAGATAACAATTCCACCATTACTTGGATATAAAACCCCATGTATCTTTACGGATACTTGGTCTGACATTTCATTAAATGGTTTTTCATTACCTAATGTGATTAATGAATTTGCAATTTACCCATTAAAAAAATCTATTCAAATTGGGACGACAACTAATGATCCTGCGGTATATGGTTTTGATTATTATGGGATTAAACAAGACGAAAAAATATTAAATACTGACATTAGAAAAGTTGGTGTTATAATCAAAAAGGCATATACAACCAACCAACAATTACCAAAAATTGAGGGTCAATATAGGGTATATGTTAGAGAAGGTCAAACCGAAGTTCAAGTTCAGGATTGGACCAAACTTAATAGAACTCCAAATGAGTACTATTTTATATTTGATACAAGGGATAAGATCCCAAATGAATACTACATTGACTTAAAAGTAATATCAAGTGGGGAGGTCAACACTTATAAACGACAAATAAAATTCCAAATAGTTAATAAGAAGTAAATCTATTTGATATTTATAAATAAAAAAAATAATTATGGGATCAGATAATCAAAATTTTTCAGGATGGAGCGGTAGCACCTTCGATATAACAAAACTAAACTTTAGTGGAAGAACAAAAAGTGAGACCACAAAAAGTCCACGAATTGTTACAGGACCTGTGGATATCACAAAAGATAGACCTAAAAAATCTACTATCACACCAGGTGTTAAACAAATGCCTATAGCAAAAGTTAAATCAGAAACAATTTTTGATGCAACAAAAGCATCAAAATTAGGTAGACCATCTATGTTAAGCTCGGCACCTTTAGAATCAAATAATTTACCATTTACCGCAGGAACAGTTGATACAAGTTTCCCATATGGGGTTGATACAGGTTTTAACGGTGAGGTTTATGTATCTAAAGTACAATCAGATGGTAAAATATTAATTGGTGGTGATTTTACTAATTACAACTACAACGGATACAATTATTACTCACCATATTTAATTAGATTAAATTCTGACGGTTCTCCTGATTTTGACTTTGCATATACGTATCATGCCGATGACGCTGGTTGGATGATAAACGGTGGGGTAAGAACCATTGATATTCAGTCTGATGGTAAAATATTAATCGGTGGTGGATTTGACGCTTATTCTGGCGGGACATACTATTATTCATCAGGAATTATGAGATTTAATTCTGACGGAACATTTGACAATACATTATTTGTTGGTGATGGTTTTAATGATGAGGTATTAAAAATTATAGTACAACCTGATGGTAAAATATTAGTGGTAGGTATATTTTTTCAATATAACAACACTGATAATTGGAGGATTATTAGATTAAATTCTAATGGAACTCCTGATTCAAGTTTTATTACGGGGGATGGTATTGATTTTGATGATTATGGAATTGTTTATGATATGATATTACAACCTGATGGTAAAATTATCTTAGGTGGTGATTTCTATAATTATAATGGAGTTGAATCTGACTACATTGTTAGACTTAATTCAAATGGTTCATACGATAACACATTTGTAACGGGTGCAGGTTTTAATGATACAGTTAGTTCATTAGCATTACAGTCCGATGGTAAAATTATTGTTGGAGGTGATTTTAATTATTATAATAACATAGACTTATATAGTGGTTATATTGTTAGATTAGGTGTTAACGGTGAAATGGATACAAGATTTGGTTATGGTCTTGACAATACCGTTTATTCCTTGACAATCCAATCTGACGATAAGATATTAGTTGGTGGGAGCTTTGGTGATTTTTATCCTTATGATTTTGGTACAATTAATATTGATAATCTTGTTAGATTCCAATCTGATTGTACACTTGATTTAAGTTTTGTATTTGACAGTGGTGTTTATAATGGGAGTGTTCTTTCTATAACATTAGATTCTGATGATAGAATTTATGTTGGTGGTAGTTTCTATGAGGACGGTTCTCCGTGGTTATTAAACCGTTTTGGTAGATTAAACAACTCAATATTAGAATATCCTTATGTTTATACGGTTGAAGCTTGTACTCAACCTTTAGTGGACGAAACAATAACTTATGTGATTGGTTCAATGACTGAATTAAATCCTTTTATAACATATAGTTTACAAAGTATTCAAAATCCTTCAATAACAGTTTGTGGTTTTTTAACTGACACATACCCATCTAACGTTATTGAGTACACTGCCGTTAACACATATTACGATTGTGAAGAAGCTTATAAATCAAATAATAAATTAGTAATTGTTGAGGATGGTATAACAGGTCAACAATCTCCGTGGGTTGTTGATAACAAATATGAGGTAGGTGACATTTTTTATATTAATCAAGTAATTGATGAATTCACTAGATTTTTTGTTAAATTTGCCGCAAAAATAATTGAAATTACTCCTTGGTCGGAATATGACGGATTCTTTGGTGATATTTGGGATTACTTACCCCCATCAAATTATGTTCCTTATGCGTCAGTTAATGATGCGATAGAGGCGAATGGACTTATTTATGAGGCATATGCTTGTTCAGTACCCGCAAATTTTTATCCTTTAATTCATAAAGCATATTATGACTATACAACAATATTAATACCAATTGAAAATAGTCCTGTTAACGTTATTAGTAATTATTTACCAATAGGTCCTTATGAATTTATTTCAGGCGGAACTCCAGAAATATTTAGCACAATTGAAATTGCGGATGGTGAATCTTGTGATTTAGGTTTAACTAAAATAGCACCTGAAGGCGTATTAAATCAAAATTTCCTTAACACAGGATTTGATGGGAATTTAGTTTACACAATGGTGGAACAACCTGACGGTAAGATATTAGTTGGGGGTAATTTCAGTGATTATCTTGAAGTACCGGTTGGTAATTTTATGAGAATAAATCCTGATGGAAGTTTAGACGAGACATTCTACTTGGGTCAATTCAATAGTTATATTAGAGCTATTGCTTTACAACCTGATGGTAAAATATTGGTTGGTGGTAATTTCACAAATTATGACGGATATAACGCTGGACGTATAATTAGATTAAATTCTGATGGAACTATCGATTCAGGATTTACTTTTAATACTGAATTTAACGGTATTGTTAGAGCAATCGTCATTCAAAGAGACGGTAAAATTGTTGTGGGTGGATCATTTGATTATTATTATGACTTTTATTGCCCACAAATTGTTAGATTAAATTCTAATGGTTCACCTGACTTTACATTTGATATGGGAGACGGTTTTGATGGTGATGAAGTGTATACAATTATAATTGGTGATACAAAAGAAACTTTTTGGTCAGGTAGTGGAAATGTCCCAACAACATATACTGAAGATTTAATTGTTGGTGGTAGATTTACTTATTATAAAGGAACCAATAACATAGGTGGTATTGTTAAATTATCTTCAACAGGGGATATATTACCTGATTTTGGTAATGGTTTTAATCAAGACACAGGAGGAACACCAAGAGTAAATAGAATTGTTAAACAACCTGATGGTAAGTTAATAGTTGTTGGTGGTTCTAATAATGGAAATGACTTGGTCGACTATAATGGAATATGTATTCCTCAAAATATGGTTAGATTAGTTGGTGATGGTGATGGAGGTTATCAAATTGATAACACATTTATACCATATCCTGGTGGTGAATCAGGAGACTGCGGACCTGATTATGACGCAGGTTTTGATGGCGCTGTATTATCAGTCGCATTATTACCAAACGGTAAATATATGGTCGGAGGACAGTTCGGTAAGTTTGAATGGGATGAAAACCTAGAAGAGGTTGATGTACCGTATTTAGTTAGATTAAATTCTGACGGTAGTTTAGACGAAACTTTTACATTCACAATAAATGATAACTACGTTAATAATGTTTTATTATTATCATCAGGAAGATTATTAGTGGGAGGTTGGTTTAATACTCCTCAGGATTTAATGTTAGAATTATTTATTGGTGAAGAATATGTATTACGTTCATTTGACACTTGTGATGGTTTAACATCAAATATTTTCTTACCAACAGGTTATAAACCCGAATATGTGGAAGGGTCGTTAGAAAACGTAACCGAATTACCATATTCACCAATTTCAATTATTGGTTTAAATATAGTTTATCAAAATGTTAGTGGTGACGATGATAGTAATTTCTTTATTGAATTACCGTTAGATTTTGATGTTAATTTCTTAGGGGTAAATTATACTTCAGTAAATGTTGGGACAAACTCATATTTAACATTTGGTGGTGGGTCTGATAATTACGGTATTGACCCATTACCTGAAGATATCCCAAATGAAACAGGTTTACCAGGTGTGTATCTATCAACAAGAAACAATGATGGTACTTGTTTAGATTCATCATTAGTAACATTATATACAGGTACTACAGATGGTGGTAACACAACAATAATTAGATTTGAGGGAAATCACGAAAATTCAACTGACTTTCCTTATGAGACTAATTTAATTTACAACTTTAAATTTTATAAAGACCAATCAAATTACTTCGATATTATTATTGAGCAAAATGACGTTTTCTGTAATGATGACCCTACGGGTGGTGTTAGTGACGGTATCAATACAACTTGGGTTTCATCATTTGATAGTTCATCTGAAAAGTCATATAGAATAAGTGGGAGTGTTGCAAAACCAATCAAAGCAAACCTTAATAATAGAGCGGTAGTATGTGGTACTATTGGTGATGTAATAACTACACCACAATTAAATGGTGGTCCAATTGGTGGTAGTATGTACTTTGATGGTGTTAATGACACTATGGTTCAAATTAATAATGATGGAGGACAATTTGGATTTGGTGGACCAGGTCTATGGGATTTTACAATCGAGTGGTTCCAATATTGGGAAGGCGGTACAACTAACGCAAGACCGTTCTCAATTGCGACTTATAGTGTTGGGGATGGTGATGTACTACAAATATCATTTGAGGGGGACGGTCTTCTTTGGGTTAGTGGTAATACCGCTAGTTTAAATATCAACTTAAATGATATACAAAATAAATGGGTTCATTTTGCAATAACAAGATACTATAATGGTTTAAATCATTTGTGGTGTGTCTATGTTGATGGTGTACGAGTTATAACAGATTGGACAAATGATACTATTTTAACAAATACATTACCATTAGTGATTGGTAATCAAACTAATAATGACGGTAAATTCCAAGGATATATTACAAACTTTAGAGTTAATAACCAATCGGCAATCTACTCAGGACCAACCATAACGGTTCCAACACAACCATTAACTTGTGATAATAATGTAATATTGTTAATAAATTCAAACGATGCTGATAATTTATATAAAGATATTTGTGGAGGACAAACTACATCAAATACTGGAGTTACTTGGTCAAATTTAACACCATTTGTAAATACACTTGATTTCTCATTATTCACTGCAACTGATTTTACAAGTTATAACACTTGTAATGATTGTTTGAATACTGATATATATCAAGTATCTCTATATGTTAGAAACTTTTTATCAATAAAAAATAATGAGACTTTACCTAATTTTGTGTCATATAATACTATGACATTATCTGACATTCAGAAGGTACAATCATTTGGTCCAATATTCACAACTCTTGGTCCTGAGTCTTACGAAATACTAAACTATAATTTATAAAAAATCATGATAACACCAATTTTATTCTTCAATAATCCAGAACAAGCTGAAGCCCCATTATCTGCGAATACTGAAACTGTTATTTGTTATACTTGTCTTTCGGACATTAATAATGGTAATGCATATTATTACACAAATACGGTACCACACCCAACCTACACCAATGAATTTGGTAAAGCGGTAGTACAATTAGATATGGTCACATTAGGAGGACCTAATGGATTAAATAATTAATTTATGAAAAAAATTATTAAACTAAATGAATCGGACATTACCAATTTGGTAAAAAAGGTTCTTAATGAACAAAAAGGTGGTCGTTATATGTTCTTCTCAAATTTAGAACAAATGAGAAGACAATGTGATCTATTATTAGATTTAGATGAATCTATGGTTGAGGAGATTCTTGGGAATGGTCACGATTGGGCTCAAGATCATATCTCCGAAGCAAAGAACAATATGGATCAGGTATTTGATTTCCTTATGAATGAAACCAAAAAAGACGGTATGGAGTTATCAATGAATATTGACGATAAAGATATGGTTATGTCGGAAGGTAGAAAAAAAACAGGAACTAAACTTTGTGCTCGTGGTAAATCAGCCGCAAAATCTAAATTTGACGTATACCCAAGTGCTTACGCTAATGGTTATGCGGTACAAGTATGTAAAGGAACAAAACCTGGTTTAGACGGTAAGAAAAGATGCTCTTCACCATACTGTTAATTTTTTTTTAAAAATATTTTTTTTATTAGGATAATTTCTATATATTTGTAGATACAAACATTATGGAAATATGAAAAAAAAAATAAAAAGATTTTTTAGTAGATTAAAACTTAAATTGTACATTTGGTCAAAAAATTCTTCAAGGATTATACCTACATATCAGGAAGAAGGCCCAACGTATGAAAAGACTTGTTTTAAAATTTGTCTCAAAATAATACATCACTCTGATACTGAATTTATGATTGCCCCAATGTCGGATAAACGTTATCTTAAAAATGATCAGATGGGAATCTTTATTACGATGACAGAACGTAGAGTGGAGATTACGAATCACGTATACAACTACAACGTTAAATTAACTGAAAGAGATTGGCAACGTCTGACATACATATTTGATACTGAAACTGATAAAAGACGACTTAGTTATGAAAGTGAGATTAATTCACAAATTACTAACTCTCTACACAACATATTAGAAAGAGTTTCTAATCTCGATTAAAATTTTACCAATTAAGGAATCTACGGATTCCTTTTTTGTTTTATACGATGTCATAATTGGTTTTTGACCTTTACCTGTTTGTGTATCTTTTTTCTCGGCTTTTCTTTTTTGTTGACAAGCCCCTCTTTTTTCCGAATCTGACATTTTTCCCGCAACTCCCGCTGCTCTACATTTTGGATATGCCTTGTCTGTGGCGTCGTGTCTCCCACAAGGTGGATGCTTACCATCAACTTTCTTGCAAATGTTCACCCAAGGACCATTTGGTTGTGTGGACCCTTTTGGTTTCTTCTTTATTCCAAACCAAACCCCTAAATCTTCCATTAAAGTATCATCTGTTATTTCAACCCATTCATTTACAGGAACTATTGTTAATTTTCTACCAGGTGTTTGATTAATATTGTTACCATCATCATCACTATAGGTTGAGTTAGGGTGGTTTTTTATATAATCACTAACTTTTTTTGCTTTAGATTCTATTTTTTTGATTTGTTTTTTTGTCTCATCCATAGATCCATCATAACTATCAAATTCTAACATTGGACTATCGTATTTTGAAACAGGAATTGTGAATGGTTGCATATCGATTTTTTTAAATAACCGAACACCAGGTTGTAATGGTGCAACATATGAACCTCTACCTCCACCATCGGAAGTTGCTTCAGATAAAATTTTCTTTATTAATTGATTTAAATCCATAATTTGTCTACTATTATAAATATCAACACAATAGAAAATGGAAGAACAACAGAATGAATTATTTGGTAACCTATTTGGTACCATCAATTTACTAAGTGAAGAACATTTAGATGCAATCCTTATGTCCATGAATAAGGATCTCGCTTTATATTATTTAGTTGAGTCAGTTAAGTCGGCACATAAACGTGGGTCATTTACAATAGGTGAATCTGAAGTGATTTCTAAAGCAATAAGAACTTTATCAAAACAAGAAAATGTAACAGAATAATTTATCTAATTATCTTTTTCATTGTACCATCTTCGTATACCTCAAAAATAAATCCTTTAGTATCTGATTGGATTTCTTGACCAAGTAAATTTACGTATTTTACTATTTTCTTAATTGATATTGTATTATCTAATGAAATAGGTCCGTAGTATTTAAAATTACCGTCATAATCAAATTGTTTTAACATATAATAATTTATCAGTAAATCATCAAAAGAATCCATAAAACTATAATAACTAGTTGTGTTACTATTACCTGACGCAGTTTTATACCCAATCGGAATCCATTTTTCACCATCAGTACTTCTTTGAATTTCAAAGTAATCTGAATTACTTTCGGATGCGGTCACCCATTTTAATACATTATATGTTTGGTATTTATCACCGTCAAAATATAATAGTTCTATAGGTAGTGGAACATTATTCACAAATCCTACTTGGAACCAATTAAACCCAATTACATCATCACTAATTAATGTGTAATCTAAATCTGACGATCCGTTTATTGAGTTATGAGTCCCTGATATCACCCAAGTTGTGTTAGATGGTCCATTATTTTTAATCATTCTTGTTAATGTTCTGTCCGTAATGTTAGTTAAATTATTTGCTCTTAAAGTTGTTGTAAATTTTTTAGTATTAAGAGATCCACCATAACTATCAGGAGTAATACTCCAATATCCATCAACTACATAATCATCAATTAACTGATTATCGGAAGATGTTACAGGTAAACCATTATGATCGTTACCCATACTTGGTAATCCTGAAATATATTCTCCAATCAAATAACCACCTGACGTTGATTCAGTATAGTTAATTATGATGTTTCTATTGTAGGATGAAGTTCCTATTGGAAAAATTCCACTTGATTGTGTGGAGTTAGTATTATTAAACCACCTTTTAAGTTGACCTGTAACTGTACCGTCAGTCCAATTTAGGATCCCAATATTTGATGAATTGTATCCAACTTCAATTAAACTTGAATTAGACACAACTCCTGTAATCATGTTTAATTCATTAGTAAATGTCACAGGTGTTGATATAATAAATCCGTTAGAATTATTTAAAGTTCCTTTATAAAAGGATGTTTGACTACCACTGATAGTTTGTTGGTTAGAACCAATAAAAATCCATCTACCCCCTACGTTTGTGGATGATACGTTATTGTAGTCGGTATTACTCAACACTAAATAAGGATCATTACTTGATACAATGTTTACCCCACCTGTTGTTTTAAATGTTGCGTTTTGAGATACCCCTATAAAGTTTACCATTAAGAATAGTAAAAATATTATTTTTTTCATTACTATAAATTTATTTAGTTATTGTCAAAACAGTAAGGGAACCTTGACAAACTCCAGCTGCTGCCCCACCAATTGTTGGGTTATCCACATTAGATTCTGATCTTCGATTACCTCTAACATCAATCGTATGACTACCCGCACTTAATGTTACCATTGTTGTTATAGACCACGGACCATACCCCCATAAAGAAATTGTCCCATAATTTTGTGCAGTAACTGCTTGAGTTGCACCATTTAAAACTACACCATCTACATAAACACCTATTTGTGAATTGACATTTCTATTTGTTGTTGCCGAGTTATCATAAATACAACCGTGAGTCGTTACAAAATAAACGTGATTAGCATCTGAGGTAAAAGTAGTTGTAAGTCCGGTTATAGTTACCATTGTTGTTGTTGTGGGAGTTATGGTTGCCGTTTGATTAACTGTTGTCCCAGCTTGTGTTAGTGTACTCCATGATGTGACACCTGAACCATTAGTTTGTAAAAATTGACCTGAAGTACCTGCCGAATTAGGTAATGTTAATGTTAAATTAGCTCCCGTTAAATCCCCACTTTGTATTGCGGTGTAGTATGTGGGAGTTGTTCCTGATTCTTTCATTCTAACATAACCATCTGTAGAAACGTTTCCCGCTTCAGTTACTGAGAAAACCGCAGTTGAAGAACCGTTAGGAGTTACCTCAAATTGTTGTGACCCATTAGCATCAGCGTCTAATGCAACTCTAACGTCTGTGTTTGAGTTTATTCTTAAAATTCCGCTAGTACCTCCGTTAATACCAGAACCATTTATATCTTGTCCATTCACATTTATGTCACCACCTAATGTTCCATTTCCATCTATGTTATAATTTGCGGTTGTTTGTTGGGAAGTTCCATTTTGTATGTAATTACCATTACCTGATGGTATATCAGCAGAAACTAAAGTTCTAAATGTTGGTGAACCTGCAGAACCTGTTGTTGGACCAGCAAATACCGTATTTGCCGACTGATTAGCCAATGTACCCGTTAATGTTCCTGATGTGGTAATAGGTGAATTAGAAACCGTTATTATAGATGGTAAAGATAAACCAACTGACGTAACACTACCCCCACTATTATTATCCGTACTATTAACCGTAAAGTTAGGGTAAGTTCCCGTTACTGTTGTTGATCCACCACCTGTTAATGTAACAGTTTGATCAGGACTTGTGTTTGTAATCGTATTACTTGCAACACTAATACCTGTACCTGCAGTATACGAGGCCTCAGTTCCAGACGCCAATCTAACCCATGTGGATCCATCATAAAAATAAAAACCTGATGTACCATTTGTTTGATAAACTAATAATCCACTTGCGGGTGAGGAAATTGAACTCCTTTCAGATTGTAACATTCTAGGTATTAATATACCTTGTGATGTTGATTTAACATCCAATATTGCTGAAGAATTTGGGGAACTCCCATCTGTGTTAATTCCCACACCTTGTGATAATACTGTGGTGGAAATTAATAACGTTAAAAACAATAATAATTTTTTCATAACCAATCTTTTTTATAAATATACTTATGTCACATATTAAAGACGAACGTATGTAATAAAAATACCCTTAATTTATGTATTTTAACATTATTAATTAGCAAAACATATAAAACAAAAAAAGGAGACAATAAATTGTCTCCTTTCTCTTATTCGGTATTAATTGATTATCTCAATTCTCTCAAGTCAAATGTTCTAACTCCATCAACTGTGATACGTCCGTAGAAACGGTTGTTAACCATTTTCTTAGCGTATCTTGTCATTATACCTTTGATAGGTGTAAAGTTGAATGGATTGTACATTGTAGGTGTCAATTGTAGAGGTACGTACGGTGCGTAGATGTAACCTGTGTCTAACAATGATGTTCCTTTGTGTCCTACTAACACTGTGTTAGCTGGGAAGTAAGGGTCACGGTAAACTTGGTAACGTCCTGCAAGAGTACCAACTCTTTCAATACCCATGTTATACTG
>Ga0214919_10000233_pt1 | contig 94490 bp, 84 predicted proteins | sample LL1503_MetaG_FD_177994 | JGI IMG/M metagenome (GOLD analysis project Ga0214919, IMG submission 177994) | Freshwater microbial communities from Lake Lanier, Atlanta, Georgia, United States - LL-1503 | ecosystem: Environmental > Aquatic > Freshwater > Lake | place: USA: Georgia | collected...
TATGCATTGCGATTTCTCAGCATCTATGAAGGTATCCTTTCCTACATTTCAAAAAAACCTAGCAGTAATTAATAATATCGATATTAAACACGTAAATGATTATGATAAACTTGAATTGGCTAAACTCTTTCAAGCAGTTCCTATGCTAATGTTTAAAAATCAAAATTTGACACCTAAAGATTTCTATGAGTTTTGCAAAGTATTTGATAGTAAATGCAATGATAAGGTAGTGCATCCCTTTGACAAATCTAAAGTCGATTACGTCCCACAAATCGCAGTTAGAGGCAATTGCTATATTAAGGATCTCTATGGTCTTAAAGATATAACACTAAAATATAGTGGTCCGTTTAAGAATACTGCAGTATGGCACCAAGACCTCGTAGGCATTAACGACCATAAACCCCCAGTTGTATCTAGTATTTATATGTTAAAGACACCTCCTATTGGCGGCGAAACAATGTTCGCAAGTTTAGAGACCGCCTATGATAATATTAATTCCGAACTTAAAAAAGAGATTAAGGATTACAATGTTATTTATTCAAATACAAATACGGAAGACAATGTTATGAATACATATTATGATTATACTGGATATAATAGAGTTAATATTAATAATAATGATATCAAAATGCCAGAAATCAATAAAGGAACCACAATTATTAACAGAGAGCCGCTTGTAATTTATACAGACGAATATAAAAATAAAAAGGCACTAATGATTTCACCCTTTCGATTTAATAAATTTGATAAGATGTCTTGTGAAGACAGCTACGACCTCTACAGAGAATTGATGAGTAAATACATTCTTAACAAAGATAATATTGTTAAGATTAAATGGGAAATGAATGATATGCTAATCTTTAATAATAGAAAGTTAATTCATAGTTCGTCGCCTTCAATTGAGTATGAAAATTACGAGAGGCTTTATTATAGCTGCTTTCTAGGAACTGATGCACCCATTATTAGATGCAATAGTATTTAGTATTTACATCCTTGAAGATGTAAAAATGAGACAAAAGTTTATTTATTATTATTAGGTTTTCTAGGTTGTTTTATCAATATTTTAGGTTTTCTAGGTTGTTTTATCAATATTTTAGGTTTTCTAGGTTGTTTTATCAATATTTTAGGTTTTCTAGGTTGTTTTGTAATATTAGTATTTTTATGTTTTTGAGAATTATAACCTCCTTTGCGAGGAGAAGGAGGAGTAGAACCTTCAACCACCAATTCTCTCTCTCTTTTCGTTAGGTTAGTTTTATTTAGTAGTCCTTTTATTCCTTCTCTTACTCGTTCTTTTAATCGTTCTCTTACTTGTTCATAAGTTCCATTTTTTTGTTTTAAAAGATTAACGTTCGCGTTATATAATTTCATAGTTTCAATTTCTTTCATAGTTTCATTTTCAAGTTTTTTGAATTCAGCATATGTAATATCTGGTGTATTTGCAGTAGCTAAGGTGCCTGGTGAAAATTTTTTTCTTTTTTTAAATAATTCTTCGAGATTAGAAGATTTTACCATCTATATATACTTATATACTTATACATAATATAATATTATATTATAGGTAAATATAGCTTAGTTGCGGAGATTGTGAAAAGTTTATGTTAAGATACCCCCTAAACCAATGAGAACTAATTATGCTCCTGTGCATTGTCTATTACGCTAAACAGATGTATATTATGGAATAGAGATACAAATGGTGAAAAAAACATAGAAAGACCTTTGTATTTAAGTATAAGTATTCCTTGTGTATATGACATAATTATATATATAATATATTAAATTTATGATACATAGATATTTAATGAGAAATATATAGGATAATTGTCAATAGACAATATCATTATATAAATTAGACGACAATATTTCACTGCATATATCAGAAATACTCTTGTTCTCTACGTCAATTGCTATAATATTCATATTATTACTTTGCGCCTCCTTATAATTTTTTTCATGTAGTTCGTGCAATTGCTGGATATATTCTAATTTCATATTCTTTTCTGCCAAACGCCCCCTCTTATTGATACGCTGCAGGCATTTATCAGGTTCAGAGCGAAGATAAATATATCCATTCGGTTTCCATAGTTCATCTGTCGTCTTATGTAGGCTAATTATATTATCATACTCCTTTTCATTGATGGTTTTATCTTCGTATGCTTTCCTAACAAAGACATTTTTAATAAAGTTTGGGCTCCTTTCCATTAAAACGGGCGTTGCAGTTTTCTCTTGTATCCAGCACCTGTCTATCCATACTTTTATTTGAAAATCATAGCTGCTATTTGGCGTATTATACAGGTTCTCTAAATAATCTGCCCAGTTATCAACAGGCTCCAAGTCAATCGCCAGTTTGTAATTCTTATGAAAATAATTAAGGATGCTAGTTTTATAACAGCCTATATTGCCATCTATCGTGATAATAGGCATCTTTATTCGCGATTATATAATCTTTTAATAATTATATTAGTTATATTATTTAATATTTATATAATCATTTTTTCATTATTTTCGATTTTAGTATTAATTGCTCAACCTTTTTATCAGTTATATCACCTTTGATAGCCCGAATATTCCTTAATAAATTTAGAATTATCTCATCATATTTATTTTTTATGACTGCAATTACATTATTCTCAAACTTTATATCAAAGAACTTGAATACATTCCTAATCTTCTTTGCGATTATCTTGTCGAGTTTAATGCAATTGGGAGTTTTGTTTGCGCCGCTGCCGCCCCCGCTCATCAGTATCGCATTGCGGGCTATTCCGCCATCAAAGTCGATTTTAAGCAAATCGCTAGTATCATTGTCTTTTGAATAGTTGGGCTCGGCAACCCCATAAAACGCTGCCGTATTAAAAGCACCGCCTCTCATTCCCACGCGCTTCTTATTCTTTGCTTTATCTGAGCATCTTTTATCAATATATTTTGATATATATTGCATATGCAAAGAGAGCACCTTCTTAATCCCGATATTCAAGCATATTATTGATATTACCGCGACTATATTAAATATCAACAATTCCATATATTTAGATATTAAAATGACAACCTTGATTCTGTGATTATCACTAATATGTATTTTATGAGTTTTTAATAATTCTTTCGCACAGAATGTAAGTTCCTTACATTTATCCATATCTTCTTACTACTATATAAAATGAAAATAAATATATATATTAAGAAGGACAAAAATGAATATTTTAAATGGAAGAGTTAATGCGGTAATGCCTGTAGATAATTATAATTTTAAAGCGTATCAAGAGACGCAGTCTGAGAATAATACTAATTTAATATCACGTAATATTAATTGCACTGGTGTATCGGCGATATTTTTCTCCGACAATAATGTTGAATTATTGCAATTAGGCATTCGCAACAAAATACTTAACTTATCGAATGGAGAGTATAACATCGGAAAGCAAAGCGATACTGACCTGAAGATTATAATGCGCTCTATCTATTTCCAATATGGCAAAAATGTATCTAGCAATATTAAAGGACAGGTTCTAGACTTGAATACGCGCGTTATTGACTGGTGCGTTCCTGAAATATTATCAAATATCAAACAATCCGCTAAATATATTATGGATATTAGCACAATGCCTGTTCCACTGGATAGGTCAGAATTACCATCACAAAAAGGAACAAAACAATTAGAAATGATGAAATACTAACGCAACTAACGCAACTAACGCAACTAACGCAACTAACGCAACTAACGCAACTAACGAAATTACCTTCTATATTACTTTTTATATTATATAATATTATATTATAGAATAATAGAATATAAATGTCTGACGATAAGGTTTATAAACCAAATGATAAGGAGCTTAAATTATTTGAACAGGAAAAAATGGATTTATACAAAGGGACATTTGTAGTATGTATTGTATATGGGCTATCAGCTATTATATTGCTAGCGCTTATATTATTCACAGACGGCGGCAAAGAGTTTATATATGACAAGTTTGCTCCTGCAGTAGTGACGTATATATTAGGTTCCTTAATTATTATATTGTATCTATTGAATTCTATATATACTATAAGACCGCGAAGAATAGGAAATGATATGGATAGCGACAATAGTATTATGTGCCCTGACTTTTGGAAATTAGAAAAAGTTAAGGAAGCAGACAAATCCATTTTGATAGATAATAATAATAAAACTGGTGTGCTCGCAACCTATATAATACCTGAAATAACTAGAGACGCTGATAAAAATATACAATATAAATGCGTATATGATAAAGATGTATATGGTGATACTCGCAAATTATTAGAAACAAAGAAAGGTATTACTGGTGATACTATTAATATTATTGCTGGTTTTGCAAGCACATCAAACGCTACCGCATATGCAAGCGCTCCAACTACTAGTGTTTTAAGCCCTGATTATATTGTAAAAATTCCAAAAGATGTGGAAACAACTAATGTAAAAGGATTAAAGAGTTATGCTAAATTCGCTGGAGGATATACTACTAATAATGCATCTATATTAAATGATAGTAATAATAATATTAGTCTAAGACCAGCCAAAGTAGAATATATATCAACTGGCACTGATGCAACTAAATATTCTACATATGAAACAAATACGCCATTAATTTGCAATCAAGTGTATCCGCAAGTGCTAGGAATACTCGATAGTAAAACAAAGGATGAAAATGAAATTAGTTGCGAATATGCTAAACAATGTGGTATATCGTGGAGTTCTCTAAATTGTAAAGGTAATTAAATAATCAATTACTTAATTAATCACATATATTTACATATTCCAAAAGTCCTTCTATGGAAACTAGTGATGCCGTGTTGATTAATTGCGGCGATATGTTTAGCCGTTCCATATCCCTTATTTTTCTTTATATCGTATAAATTGAGTTCTGGGTGTTCTTCAGTCATTTTATATATTAACGTGGTGTGATAATCCTTTGCAATGATTGACGCGGCTGCAATAGATAAATAGTGCATATCCCCTTTAGGGATACATTCATATTCTAATATTTCGCTGTCTAATCCGGGCGGCGTATAACCTTTAAAATATTGACCATCAATTAAGAGTTTTTCAAAGGGGTGCTTCTTATACGCTTCATCTACCGCGCGATGCATTGCCTTCATTGTGGCATTCAGAATATTAACACTATCAATCTCTTCAACGGACGCTGAACCTACGCCGTATGTAATCGCGTTATTTCTAATATATTCCGCTAAAAACTCGCGCTTATTTTTAGACAACTTCTTGGAATCCTTAATTTCTTTATAGGTATCATCTGGAAATACGTGCGGCAATACGACACACGCCGCTATAACAGGTCCTACAAAGGTTCCTCTAGCAACTTCATCAACACCTGCAACATATTTGCTGGTATCTGATTGAATATACTCACCTTTATTCATTATGGATATGGATATGGATATGGATATGGATATGTATTTATATATACTTTATGAAATCAATTTTTATATAATAACTAAATAATAAATGGATATAATTTAAGGAGACGTAGATAACTATTGCATATATGTGTAATATATATATATACCAACTTTTTAATGGTTTTTTTTCATATTGTTTATCACGAATAGAGAAATATAACAAAGATTGCGAAGAAAAAGAATTGCAGGAGAAATTGATTAGCGAAAACCCATATTATCTCTTAGATTAGGCAAACGCTTGTATATAAAAATTATAAAGTATATATAAAATAAGATTATAAATAGCAGGTGGGAGGATGGATGAATACTTTTTAGCAAAAAAAGCAGTAGAAATAATACTAGAGAACTTAAATGACCATTTTGTGAAATGTTTAATAAACCAATCAATCCAAGATAAATATACAAGTAATATTAAGTTAATCATAGGTATTGTTGAATTAATTAAAGGATATCTAAATATGCGCCGAAATGACATACTATCATCGTGTATTAAATATTCAAATAAATCCTATTATATTCATCTTTGCGATAGCCTTTTTAGACTACTTCATACTCATTTAGTAAGCAACGAAAGCACCGAGATGAACGATAATAAATATGTATTTATTAAGGATTTAATAGATAAATATAATAATCCTATAGTCCCTGCCAATCCAATATCTATATCTACCTCAGCATCTTGTAAGATAAAACGCAACTTCAAAGATGGCTCAAGAAACCGATTTAATTCAAGCATATATAGCGACGAAGCGGACGAAGCGGACTTAGAATACAATGAATACGTAGCGGATACCACAGCGAATATTACGAAGGACGCTGGAACATTATTTAAGGAAGCTTATAATCTACGAAAACAACATAGAACTGCTAATAATAGCAGTATGAAGGCTAAGGATAATTATATTGAATTAGAAGAAATAAAAATAAATCAAAACCCTAACGATTTGCTTTACACCCTTGAAGATTTAAAATGAGACAAAATTTTATATTTTTTATAAAATTTTATTTCATATACTTCAAGGTTCGCTTATTTCAAAGCGTGTAAATTTTGGTTATGGTACATCGTGTAATGTACCTGATTTTTTGCTTCTACATAAATACATAGGTCTTTCTATATTATTTATATGATTGTATGATATCTTGTAAATATTTTTAGCACCATTTGTATCTCTATTCCATAATCCACAACCGCTTTTACAGCGTAAAAGACCATGTACAAGAGCATAATTTGTTTTCCAAGGTTTAGGGTTTTCTCTTAACATAAATTTCTCACAATCACCACCATTACAATTACAACATTTGCAACTTGTTCTAAATTCATCTACTAAATATGTTTCATATCCTGATTTTTTAAATAATGTTCGCATACCCTTACCTTTTATAGGTTCTTTATATTTCATATGTTTTCGTTGTTCAAAATCGCCAAAGCATACAACGACATCATTTTTATCACCAAAAACTTTTTGAAACTTATTCATTAACTTTTGTTCGTTTTTTAGTCTATTCATATAACCATTTAATTTTAGTTTTCTAAATATATACTTATTATAAAATGTAAATAACTTATGATTGATTTCATTCTTCTTTTTAATGTATTCTTTATATTTTTCTATGTCTAACGATTTCTTATTAAATTGTGATAATTCGGTTTCATATTCTATTATTGTTTTACCATCTATTTTCTCTTTCTTAAACTCTAAAATAAGTTTTGAATACTTCTTACTCTTTGTTTCTTTTCTTCTACTATCCTGTGTATATCTAAAAGTTGTAGCATCCTTATTATAACCATCAACACAATATAAAATATCGCATTTACCAGGGTCTATTGCTACAATCTTCTTATTTTGCAATTTTGTATAATCATCTAATTCATCTATATATTTTTCATTATTTTTTTTTTACTACTTGGTATTCGTTTGCCTATCAAATCATTACGAATAAGAACTATACTACAACTTACACCATCTGTTTCTATCATATGATGGAATGTATATTCATTTTTCTTAAAACTTCTTCTTTCAGTTCTAAAAAAGAACTCCCATATTTTATCCTCATTCTTTTTCAAATTGCCTTTTGTTAAATAATCAGTCTTATTACCTTGCTCTTTTCTCATCATAAGATGAACTAATGTTGTAGTATCAATTCTAATGTGTTTAGGAACGATTTCATTTCTTAAAGGAAATACATTATTTATACTTAAACCATCTTGTTCTATGTATTTCATCATATAAATCATACATGGTAAATAATCTTGCGGTTTGCATTGTATATCATAATGTATATTATTCTTATTAAAATGTTCCTTATTAGGTATAATAGATTTCTTAATATTGTTAATCCATTTATGATATGATTTGTCTGATTTATATTCATTCGTTTCAACATTAAGAATATCATTCTTAATTCGTCTCAATTGATTACATAATTTATTTATTTTATTATCAATATCCCCTTTTGAAGAATTAAGTTTTCTAATTTTTTCAATCATATATTTTTTTTTCCATACAACATTAACAAACCGCTCTACATATTCTACATAATGAAGTTTAATATTGTTATCATACATAGTTATAATATCGATTGTTAAATAATTTAAAATAGTATTCATGTGTTTATAATTAAGTTCATCATTTTGCATTAGAGGTTTATAATGTTTTTCAAAAAAACCCTTTAATGTATCTTTTAATTCCTTTATCTCTTTTTTAGGTGGTCTTCCATTAGTACTTTCATTACATAAAATTTTCATACAACTATTAACAAACTCATCATCAATAGTAGGTAATGATTGATTAATTTCATAATAATCTAAAAGATATAGTTTCATAAACATAAGAGTATGAATAACAATTTTATTACACATTAAAACAGCATCTGTAATTTTAGGAAGGTTAATATCATAATGTTTCAAAACATTCTTAATAGGTATTTTAATACACTTAAAATAGTCATCAGGGGGTTTTTCTTTAATATTACTCATCTATCAGCATATATGTTTTTATTTGTCGTATATCCGTGTATTCTACTTTAATATATTAAATTATTCTTAAATGGTTTTTAATAAAAATTGATTATATGTATGATATTATTAACAAAATAGCGTTGAATGGCTGACTTTGAAAAAATAAACGAGTATTTATTTAGTATGTTTGAAGATAATGAGAAGAAGCCTATTATTATTGAAATAATAAAAAAACACCTATCGCCAAATCGTTATCATTGTACTGAAATATCCTCTTTATTACATTATTTACAACAAAAACCACCATATAAAAACTTATTTGATAAAAATATAACAAATGAAAAGTTCTTTAATATGTATATAACTCCTTGCTTAAAAAATATTTATAGTTTTGATATCAATTATCAAAAATGCGAAGTAAAAAGAGGATGTTATTCCCCAAATCCGCACGCAGACGAGCAAGGACATAGATATAAATTATTTATTAGGGAATTACAAGATATAATTTATAAAGAAGAACAAAAAAATAATAGCTTTAAAGATCCTTTATCTACTGAAAACAAAGCAAACCCTACTTATACTTTTACTGACGAATGGTTTGAAGATAATTTGAAGCAGATTGAAGACCGCAAGAAAATATATGAAGCGTTTGATAATAAGGATATTGAAAAAGGAGGAGCAAAAAAGAAAAAGAAAAAACCTATTTCTGCTACTATCAAAAGACTTGTGTGGAATACAAATATTGGCGAAGATATCGGTAAGTCTAAATGTGTGTGTTGTAAATCAACAGATATTACTCAAATGTCTTTTAATTGCGGACATATAGTAGCAGAAGCAAATGGTGGTGATACTATTGTATCTAATCTTAAACCTATTTGTCAAAATTGTAATTCCAGTATGGGAACTAAAAATATGGAAGATTTTATGAAGTCTCTTAAATAAATAATACCTTACCTCTTAATAAAAACATACCGCTTTGTTCTTATAATCTTTTCATCAATTCTTAATGTATGTTCTGCACTTAATATATCATAATCTCTCTTTAATATATGACGAATTATTGATATGTATGGTCTTTTTATTCTTTCTGGCGTTGATATTGCTGTGATTTTACTCATAGAATAAAAAGTTCGTATTTTAGGTAATAAACCCATTATTTTAGATTTAAGTTCTTCATCGTGATCTATTTGATATAAAATAAATCCATTTTTATTATTTAATTCTAAAATATCTATTAACTCCTTCTTTATTTTACTTTGTTCGTCATCATATAACTCATTTTTTAAACGCATTATAACGCTCGTGTCTTATAATATATATATTGTATTCTTAAATGATTTTATATTGTTTTGTTCATTATTGCTTAACATTTTAATAGCATATACGAGATGTTCCTTTGTTATTTTATATGATATGTTAGTTCTATTATGTCTTTTTAATTCTTTATCCTTCTTATATCTTTCAATCCATCTTGCTAATGATTGTTTTTTACAACCAAAAATATTACAAACATAATCTAAACTAAAACTATTAGATAAGTAATATTTAACTGCTGATAATTTATAATCTTCTGTTTTATGCTTCATTATAATTATATAATAAAAATAAATAAGGTTTTGTCTCATTTTAAATCTTCAAGGCTTTAATCTATATAATTATATATAGGGGTGTGCTTGTGCATATGAAAGAATTGGAAGATAGAGAATTACGTAAGCTACGAGAGTTGTCTAATAAATGCTCGGCAAATAAGAAGGTGCAAGAGTATGTGCGAGACGTATGCTTTCGTATTAAAGAACTTCTTATTCATTACTCTAGAGATACTAAACAAGATGCAAAGAAGGTTTTAGAGAAATATTTAGGGCATACTGCAGCACCTGCCAGTTTTAGCACAGGGCAAATTCCTGCAAAATATATTACTAAGGCGATTGACGCTGGTAATATTAGAGAGCGAATAACATTAATAATGAATTTTTGTATGAGCGGATGCTCGGTAATATTATGGGCACTTGAGAAAAACAAATATTTCACACAAGCAAGTATCGACGTATTACATAAAAGATTATATAATCTTACGGGAATTAGCGATATTGCAAAAATTAATAAATATATGAAAAGATGTGAGCGTAAAGGCTGCATATTACCTTGCAAATTTGTTAGTTTAGCGTCAGATGGCGCAGTATCTGCTTCGAGGTTGTCAGCATATCCCTTAAATAATGCTTTGAGGGAGCCGCGAGTTAAAAAGATAGACAGGTATTATGTTAAAGTCAAAGATGTATATCCTAAGTTATCAAAATATGAATTAGAATATATAAAGGTGAATTGCAAATATGAAATTAAAAATAATAATAACAAACTCCAATGGATATCTGGATTACAATATTGGGAGGTGAATGAAGATAATTTTTATATAAAACTTATGAGGCATTATAAGCAAATGGTAGTATGCGGTCCTTCTGGTAATACTGACCTTAACTTATCTATATTTAGATTATTTGATAATTTTGATATAAATCTAGCGATATTTGCTTGTATATCTCAGATGTGCAATACACCCGACCATTCACCTTGTGAGATATTATTAGCAGCCCTCCCGTATGGATTAGACGACTGGGCAATCGACCAAGATAGTTTCAAGTATATTTATAAGAAATTAAAGATGTATAGATAGAATGATACTTAATTTGTTCTAAAAATAATATATTAAATAAAAAATTGATATTGCAGCCTACTTTTAAGTTAATTAAAGCCCCGCATAGGAAGCCGACTATAAGTCAAAACAACCAGCCAACAACCAGCCAACAAAGCAAACAACCAAGAGCCAGCAAAACCTACAAAGCAACCAACCCAAATATGTCTCCCAGATGGATGATGGATCCTGACTTTGAAATTGATGGTTATGAGTATTATAACTCAGATGACGAGAAAGATGATGCGTATTACTACGCAAATAACGGACTAAATAAGTGTATTGTGTGTATGGGAGGTAATTACGTTCGCACGATATATATCGACTACGATGACGACGACTACGACGACACAAACGATTTCTAAAATCACTAAATGAGGCAGTATATATGTATGATATGTATGATATGTATGATATGTATGATATTTATGTTATCTATTTTTATATTTCAAGTATATTTATAAAAATTACTGATGTATAAATAGAATGATACTTAATCTGTTCTAAAAATAATATATTAAATAAAAAATTGATGTTCTAGCCTACTTTTAGGTTAATTAAAGCCCCCGCATAAGACAAAACCAGACAAAAGTAAGTTAGCAAACCTCAAATATGTTTTCCAGATTGATGATGGATTCCGAGTTTGATTTTGACGGGGAAGCGTATTATAACGGAGAAGAACCCAGATGGATGATGGAAGACGACGATGAAGAAGAAGACTACGTCGACTATGACGACTACGACGACATAAACGATTTCTAAAATCACAAACTAAGTATATGTAATGTATATGTAATGTATATGTAATGTATATGTAATGTATATGTAATGTATATATATTTTTATATTTTTTTTTATTTTTGATAATATCATTTATTTATATAAAAATTGATTTCTTTTTCTATTAAAATAGTTTAAGCATAAGACTACTTATTTTAACTACTATTAATAAGAGATATGTCAATTTATCCTGAACTTTCCTATAATGACCAGAAAGTAGAAATTCAAGATGTTAAGGGAATACAATTTAGTGTTCTCGGTCCGCAAGAAATCCGCAATAGGTCTGTAGTAGAAATTACGAAAACCGATACGTATGCTGGAAGCGAACCTATTGTCGGCGGATTATTTGATTCGCGAATGGGCGTTTTAGAACATAATAGGATTTGCTGCACTTGCGAACAAAAGAACATATTTTGTCCAGGTCATTTCGGACATATTGAGCTTGCGAAACCCGTATTTCACGCTATGTTCTTTGATATAGTTAAGAAATTACTGAATTGCGTATGTTATAAATGTTCCAAATGCTTGATATCTCCTGATACCGATAAAGAATTCAAGCACGATATGCAAAGAATATTGTCTATTAAGAATAACCAGAAGCGATGGGAGGCGTATTTCAAATTATGCAATACGACAACTAAAATTCGTGTTTGTGGCGACGATGGGACAATTGGATGCGGTGCCGTTCAGCCAACCAAGTATATCAAAGAAAACTCTATGAAAATTATTGCGGAATGGAAAGACAGGAAGCAACCAGCAAATAAGAACGGCGAAAAGAATACCGACAAAATTGTTCAAGAATTTACTGCTGAAGATATTCTCAAAATATTCTCGCGCATTACTGAAAAAGAAATGGATATGATGGGATTTAATCCAAAGTGGAATAGACCCGAATGGATGATTTGCACCGTCTTGCCCGTTCCTCCTCCAGCAGTGCGCCCTAGTATTATTGAAGAAAATGGACAGCGTCGCGAAGATGATTTGACGCACAAATTAAGCGATATTATTAAAACGAATAAGCAGTTATCTGACAAGATATGCAAAGGTGCTTCAGAGGAAACTATTAAATACGTCGCTATGTTATTGCAATATCACGTATTCACATTTATTAATAATCAGATGCCTGGACTTGCACCAGCACAGCAAAGAAATGGGCGCAAACTCAAGTCGGTATCTGATCGTATGAAGAAGAAGGAGGGGCGTATTCGCGGCAATCTCAATGGAAAGCGTGTAGACCAATCGGCGCGCTCAGTTATTACTCCAGACCCCTATATCAGTATCGACGAACTCGGGGTGCCTATTAAAGTCGCCGTGAATATTACGTTCCCTGAGGTAGTTAATGAGTATAACATAGACAAAATGCGCGAATTAATCAAGAATGGCTCGGAAGTCTGGCCCGGCGCGAAGTATATTAAGAAAAGCACACGAACGATTAATCTAAAGCACTCTATCGAGAGAGAAAAGAATGCTGCAGAGTTGGTGTATGGCGATATTGTTCATAGGCACTTAACAAATGGCGATTTCATCCTGTTTAACAGACAGCCCTCGCTTCACAAGATGTCTATGATGTGTCATAAGGTTGTTATTATGCCATATCAAACATTTCGCCTCAATGTATTAGATACGCCTCCCTATAATGCGGATTTTGATGGTGATGAGATGAATTTGCATTGCCCTCAGAATATCCAAACAATGAGCGAATTAATGGATATCGCAGCAGTTCCATATATGATTTTGGCACCTCGCGATGGAAAGCCGATTATCGAGGTTGTTCAGGATACGCTTGTGGGGTCTTACAGATTAACAAAGGATTACACGCGGATACAAGATAAAACGCTTGCAAATATTCAGATGGTTAATAGTTATTTTAAAGGAAAACTGAATAAACCCGATGATAGTTATATGTATTCGGGAAAAGAGGCATATTCGCAAATATTACCACCAGGTCTCTTTATTAACTTGAAAAATAAGAAGGAGGAGCAGTTTATTGTTAATAATAGCATTATTGCAGCCAATTCGGGTTCATTAGATAAAAAGACCTTTCACGACATTTCTACTGGGTTAATTCCTGTGATATACCACGATTACGGACCATTTGAAGTTAGAAAGTTCCTTGATAATACGCAGCGATTGATATGCCGTTGGCTATTAACATCTGGGTTCAGCGTGGGCATCAGTGATTTGGTTCCCGACAAGAAAACGGAGGAGACGCTAAAAAACAAAATCAAAGAGATGAAGAACTTGGCATATGATAAATTAGATGACATTAGAAGAGGTATTATAGAGAACAATAGTATATTTAGCAATGAAGAATATATTGAGCGCGAAATCATTGCTATTCTTGATAAGACTACGAATAATGTGGGTAAAATCAGTTTAGACCAGATTGACGATACGAACAATCGTATGATTAATATGGTTAAAGCAGGTTCTAAGGGCAAGGAAATCAATGTAGCACAAATGATTGCTTGTGTCGGGCAGCAAAATGTCGACGGAAAGCGGATAACATATGGATTTACTGACCGAACGCTGCCTCATTACACAAAATACGATGACGGACCAGAAGCTCGCGGGTTTGTAAAGAATAGCTTTATTAGTGGATTAACGCCGCAAGAAGTCTTCTTTCACGCTATGGGTGGTCGTCAGGGTCTCATTGATACCGCAGTTAAAACATCAGAAACAGGGTATATCCAAAGAAGATTAGTGAAAGCGATGGAAGATTCCAAGATTAACTATGACAACACAGTGAGAACGGCTACAGGTTCTATCATTCAATATATATATGGCGAAGATGGTATGGACGGGTGCAAAATAGAAACCCAATATATCAACACAATTAATAAGAATAATATTGAACTAGACAATGAATATAATCTGAAGAACGCCGAACATCTTAACATTCATATGACGGATGAAGCATTCAAAACAATAAATGCCGAAACGTATAAAAGATGCGCAGCCCATTTTGAAGAGATGCTAGGGGACAAGGAGTTCCTTATTAAAAAGGTCTTTAATGGCGAGAAGAAATATATTATTAACTATCCTATCCCTTTCGACCGCATAATTAATATCGCTCATCAGCGCCTATTGGCTCTCGATATTAAAAGGATTAAGACGGATTTGTATCCTGATTATGTCCTAGACAAGATTGAGAAGATTAAGGCAGATTTATACGTAAAGGACAGGATACAAGGAATGCTGTATTTCAATATATTGCTGCGACTTCATCTGAACCCTAAAAAGTTAATTATGCATTACCATTTCACTATGGAGACGTTTGATTGGATTGTTTTGCAGATATATGAATATTTCAATCAGGCTCTAGCACAACCAGGCGATATGGTTGGAATAGTAGCGGCGCAGACGATTGGCGAGTTAGGAACACAGATGACACTTGATTCGTTCCACGTATCGGGGACGGCGGCAGCAGTAAAGGCTACTTCGGGAGTGCCGCGATTAAAGGAAATTCTTTCGGCGACAAAGAAAACGAAGACACCGACGCTGATTATCTATATGAAACCTGACGTATCTTGCGTAATTAATCCTTTGAAGGATGAAAATGGGGATTTTATTGACCCTCGCATTGATATTACAAAGAATAACGCTATTAATATTAAGAATTCTATAGAAATCACTAAATTATCAGACATCCTAAAGCATAGCGAAATATATTGGGATAGCGATCAGATTTATGAAACGAATATTGAGCAGGACGTAGGTATTATGAGTATTTATAAAGAATTTGAAAAGATTGAAGAGAATATGTGCAAAGCGCGGACAACATCCCCTTGGGTGTTGCGGCTTGTATTTGACAAAGAGAAAATGAATACCTTTGGTCTTAAGATGATTGACATATATACCAAACTTAAAACGTCGTATGATAAATACATTGATTGCGTATATAGCGATGATAATGCGGATGAATGCGTATTCAGGATTAAGATGACGGAACAGGCGTTTAATGGGATTGACGAGAAGGATGAGATAGCGACAATTAAAGCAATAGAGCACAATATCGTATATCAAGTATTGCTGAAGGGATACAAGGGGATTAGAAAGGTATCTCTGAATAAAAAGAATTATACTAAATATAATGATGAAACGAATAAGTTTGATACTATACTAGAATGGGTGCTGGACACGGATGGAACAAATCTAATCGATATCCTAGCGAACGCCAACATAGATACTACGCGAACAATATCTAATGATATTCGCGAAATATATGAGACGCTCGGGATTGAAGCATCGAGACACGCGTTATACAAAGAATTACTCGCAGTTGTCACGGAGGGCTCTATGAATTACAGGCATATGTCCCTTCTCATCGACACAATGACCTACAAAGGTCAATTAATGTCCATCGATAGGCACGGAATTAATCGTGGTGATATCGGACCACTTGCTAAATCGTCATTTGAGGAAAGCACAGATATGCTTATAAACGCTAGCATATTCGCGGAATACGACAAGGTTAATGGAGTATCCGCAAATGTTATGCTTGGACAACAACCACCTTGCGGAACAGGCGATAGCCGTATCCTAATTGACGAAGAGCATATGATGGAATTATTAAAAGATGTTGCTGATAATAAAAAAGGCAAACTAGATGCAATCCCAGAAAATAAAGAGGATATCGAAGAGGCTGACGAACTATATACAAATGATGATTTGCAGATTATAATTAATCAAAAAGAAAATAAAAAGGCGAAATGCTATAAATTACCTGTGCAGAAGGTGGTAATTAAGTAGGTTAGCGGTATGGGTGGGTGGATGTATATGTATATGTATATGTATATGTATATGTATATGTATATGTATATGTATATGTATATGTATATGTATATGTATTATTTTTGTATTTTAGATATTTCCTTATATGCTACTAGTTTGTGTGCTACTAGATGAAGAATATGTGTTTGTATTTTTTGTATTTATTATTCTTGTTTTAATTTCTTCTGGGGCATTCTTTAATTCTGTGTATATGAAATTATCGTGATTAATATTGCGAACAACATAATAACTTAAATGGGTCTTATCATTCTTTTTATATAGTATTAAAAGCGGTCTGTCTAGTTCGTTATTGTCTGCTTTGTATATTGAGGTGGTTATAGATAAATCTTTGTCGTCTGCGCGCTTACTTACATTAACGGCTTTTCCATATTCAGCGCGATGATGGATTATTAATATTGATATATTGAGAACCTTTGAAATCATAAAAAAGGTAATCTCACAGGGATGATAGGTATATGCATCAGACCCGCGTAGATGTTTTAATATATCATATCGTTCCGTCGTTGAACTATTATAGAAATACGTGGTTAAAAATATCTCTAATGTTTTAAATGTTTTTTTAGTATTATTCACGCTATTCATAGCAGTCAAATATGCAGAATAAAAATACGGGTCTTTGAATATATCTTTAATCTTCGCGTTATCTGTTAAATCATTGACGTTCTTATTAAATTCGTGTTTATAATATTTGAATGTCTTCTTAATTATATCATTGTAATCATTCACTAAGTCATTATCTAGTGATTTGAAGTAGTCGAACAATTCCCTTATATTACTTGTGATATAATCATTCTTAATATATTTCAATTGCCACCATATCTTCTTCTTATACTTTGTCCATTTAGAGTTAAGGTCTTTTGGAACACCTTCAAACATTTTTGGCATTACTATATTGCTGCCTTTGCTGGCATTCTTGGCATTCGCTGCATTTGCTGCGTTCGCAGCATTCGCAGCAGCTACCTTATCATCATAGATATTATCATAATTTACTACACCGCTATCGCGGCTATCGCGGCTATCCCGATTATCGTATATTATATTAGGGTTTGCTTCGTGATAATATAGTATGTTTTTAGGGATATTCTTTTTAACCAAGTATTGCGTAAATAGCAATTCATTCCCGTCATCTACAAATTTATCAGACAATTCATTAATATAATCATATTTTGTATGTAAAAGGGTATTTGCATACCAGTCATTTATACCTTCTTTTGTAAATATAGGTATCTCTTCTAATATTATTTGTATTTTCTTGGTTTTTTTATTGTCTTCTTCGAACATATCTAATAAGGTTTTAATGAAAGTTGCGCGAGGTTTTTTAGAAAACTCTTGTAGTTCGCGCAAATCTCGCATATTGCTGCCCTTGCTCTCTAGCAAAACTAATAATTTATTTTTGACTAGTAGCCTTGCTTCTGCCCATCTCTTTATAACATTAGCGTTTCTATCGCTATATTCTTCAAACTCGCTCTTTTTCCCAAAAAGAATTATTTGACCATCGCCGCTATCGCCGCTATCGCCGCGAATTGTAAGCGTATTCTTCATTAATTCGCTGGTTCGCTGATAATTTACTCCGATATCTAATGTAATACCAAAATCCTTGAGCATATTGATTTTATTTTCAAACTTAGCATATACCTTATTTATGATTGTTAAATTATAAGTATTCCCTATTATATCATCTAAGAAAACCACATTATTAATATTAAGTTCCTTCATTAAATACGGCAGTATAATAGTGCCTTGTTGCTTAAAACGTATTAAAATGTTGTTCTTTAACATTATCTTGTCTATCGTATAATTATCATTAATTATTATGGTCTCAATGCTATACTTTAAACTTTGGTCTTTGATTAGATTATTTATATATTTTAAATTGCTAAATATGTTGTCCTTGCTTTTGTTATTGGGATGGTAATCGATAATATTCTTGATAGTCGGGTAGTCGCTTAGCAGCATATGTTTTTTCTCCATATTAATTGTTTTTATTATTAGAGGTTCGTAGAAATAAATATTATCGCGGTCTTTCATAATCTCATATAATTTGTTATCCCTATGCTTATTATTATCGTCATTGTTCCCATTTGCCTTCCATTTCTCTTTCAATATCATTATTATCTCGGGTTTCTTTTGTAATCCATAGTATGATATTATGTCCCCAATATACTCGGGAACTATTAAATCAATGCTAGGTATTATATTAGCCGTATTAATGGTATTTTCCCATACAATCAATAATTTCTTATATACAAAGGCTATCAAGCTATATAAATATTGCGCACCTTTATCTTCTGGATAATTATCGGATGAAATATATTCTATGAATTTCTTGTATGATTTATAAATATACAAGAGACGCGATATTTTAAATACATCCTTTTCTTTTTTATTATCAAACTTGGGCAGTTCAATATTTATTTTGCTTTTCTTATTAATGATATACAAATGCCTCTTTAATTCTCTATATAAGTCCTTGTTATACTCATATAATACTGGCTCGCTATCGCCGAAATCCTTGCATATATTCCCATTATCAAGCGACAAATAAGATAGGATATCTAGTTTATTTTTAACATTTTCTATAAAAGTCTCCTTCGTTTCATCGACTAAATATGCGATGGTATTTATTATATTGTCGTATCTATTGCCGTATTTTTCAGGGATTTCGTCGATATTAATTAACCCCTTCCTTAATATACACCTCTTCTTATTGATATTATTCGGAGACCTACAGGCATCTAGGTATTCCTTGTAATTGGTTGGATACAATATTTTGTATAATTCTTCTGGTATATCTCCAAATCGTTTATTATAATAGATTGGGTAGTTCTTCATAATATAATTCTTGTCTTTGTCTGCTTTGCTATCCGCTGAAGCCGCATTCGCTGCATTGCTGTCCGCGTTGTTAGCAGTGTTAGCAGTTTTAATTAATTTTTTACCACAACAAGGTATATTATCCTTTTTCTTTAAATATACATATCTAGGCAAATTCTTGTTTTTCATTTCATCATTTAGCCGCATTGGGGTTTCATCGGCTATAGGACATTTTGCATTAGGGTTTCCCTCGTCCAGTGGCACATTACTTTTAGGACACCATAAGCGCGGGCATATATAATAGTTGTTATTATGAACTATGGAATTATCAAAATGCTTATTCAAGCCCTTCTTTTCAAAATCAATGTATTCTTCCTTCGATAGCGGGATGGGCTGCTTCACCTTCTGGCATTTGCGCGATTTATTATTATCATTCCATAATTCCTTGTCGGCGTTTTTCAATTTATTAATTAAATAATTCTTAGTGTCATCTTTGTTTCCTCCGCTTGTTTCGCTACTCGAAGAAAGGTATCTATTTTGTATCCGTATATCAACAACGGGCGAATGCGAGTTGTCGTCGCCGTCTTGCTTATCGGACGTTATATCATCCCCAGTAGATTGCTTTACCTTAATGGTTTTTTCTATTATTTTTGATACCCAAAATTCTAAACTTTCAAACTCAAAGAAAGATTTTGCATTTTTAATATCAACCATATATCCACTAGCTTCCTTTTTAACAATAATTTTGGTATCCTGAATATCTGCGGCATCTTTAACGTTTATCTTGATGTTATTGATGAGCACGTCATCCTTTATCTTTTTATCAACTGCCCCTCTGTCTTTGTAGTTTGCCGTTCTTTTATAGTAATATTCATTATCTTTAAGTTCTGTAAAGATAGACGACGCTTTAACCTCGCCTTTCAAATCATCAAACTTGGTTTTGTAGGCATTATATTTTACGCGAACGTTTATGGTCTTTTCCTTTAATACAATGTCGATATTCAAAACTTTATTTATATATGCATTCAGTTCGCCTACATATTTTAGTATATCATTAATCATTACCCCGTTGTCGATTTGGTAATTAAAAGTTAGATTAATAATACCTGTTGCATATATTGTAATCACAATGTTTTTACTATAATATATATTTATACATTCTTTAACGTCATTATTTAGTTTGAATATTCTACTTAATTCCTTCCTGTTTTTAAAAGCGTGTTTCTTGTATAGCTTGTAATATGCCTTGTTAAAGTTATTATTAATGTATTGGATTAAATGTATTTTATTGGTTGTAGATAAAGTATCAAAAATTACTATCAAAGACGGCATATCAGTTATATAAGCACCAAATACAACATTGTAATACTCTTCAGACAATTTCTGATTATTCACAATGTTCAATTTATATAGTTCGATTATCTTGCTATCACTAGCAGCCTTATAGGTATTGCTTTTAAATCGGACATTATCATAATAATACTTATTATCAAAATCAAAATCGCTTTTAAATACTATATTAATTACGTCGGTTGTATCAAATAATTCCTTAGACTTACCATATTTTTTATCTATAGGCTCATTTATTTCGTCTGACTTCCTGTCTGTAGATTTAAAGGGATTAATGTCATAACCTTTCCATTTAATAGCCCCGATGTCATACAAGAATGGCTCGTCTTTCACCCAAACATAATAGGGGGCTTTATCATCGTGTTGTTTGCTACCTTTATTTATATTATTTATATAATGTGCTATTTTATTGATGGCATCTTCTTTGCTACTATCCTGAAATATATAGTCATTGATAACATTGATTGATGCATTATAAGTATTACCTGTATCGGTATCAAAGACGTATTTAATGTAGTCCTTGCTATTTACCCATTTATTGACATAAACAGGTTTTATTATATTCATTAATTAATATTTTATATATCTAATAAAATATGAAGAAAATCATATTTTTTTATTGAAATCTTAATATAGAAGACTTATAAAAATAAAAATAATAATGAGTATTTCAAATCTGCTTAATACGCTAGAAAATATCAAGCACGAATATTTAATACAAACTTTGGAAAAGTATACTGAGCAATTAACTGCGGAAGATATCAAAAAGAAGGAAGATGAGCGAAAGGCACAAGATGACCTAACAAAATCTAAGGAAGATGCTAAGAAGGTAGCGGATGATAAGAAGGCAACAGATGCTAAAGCGACGGATGCTAAGAAGACTGAGGATGCTAAGAAGACTGAAGATGCTAAGAAGACTGAGGATGCTAAGAAAGCGGCTGAGGATAAGAAAGCGGCTGAGGATAAGAAAGCGGCTGAGGATAAGAAACTTTCCCCTGATGCAAAGAAATTTGAAAATAATATTATGGATTCTTTAAAATGGGTATTCGTAGGCATTGGTCTCTTTTTATTTCTTTTAATTATACTTGGATTTGCATATTGGTTTATGTATAGCGGGGCTGATACAAACAAGGAGCAAGGTGTTGTTCAGAACAATGATGATGTTCAATCCGCTATTTACCCTCGCAATCCTTATAGCAATGCTAATAATGCTAATAATATAAATAATCCTAATAATCCTAATAATGTTCATAATCCTTATTCTAGTTCTTCCTCCGTATCCGCTAATGAACCAGTAAATCCTTATTCTAGTTCTTCCTCCGTATCCGCTAATGCCGCTAATGCCGCTAATGAACCTATGAATGCAAATTCTAGTTCATCCTCAGTATCTGCTAATGCTGCGAATGCCGCTAATAATGGATTAGGTAATGAAAAAGATAAAAATTATTCAATGTTTTCATTCCTTTCACAAGCAAGTAATAAGGATGTAGTTCCTGTTGACCCACTTGCACAAGTAGCACCAGTAGCACCAGTAGCGCCAACGGCACCATATACATCAACAATAATAAACGTTGATAAATCGATATCATCTATACCTTCGGCGAATGCAGCGAATGCTAAAGAGGTAGGGAAGTAAAAAATAAGCAATGCATTTCCTTATAGCATATTGTTATATGCCATATTGTTATATGGCATATTGTTATAATAATTTTTCATATAATAGCTTATATATATACCTATTATTATACCAATACCAAGAAACATAAAAGTATTTGATAACAAATAATAGGCGACATAAGCGATTATAACAAATATTAAAGAATTATAATAGCCCAAATATTCTGTTAGCCAAAACAAATAGTTTAGCATTATCTATATAAATTTTAATATTTTAAATTATTAGCGGTTTAATGTGTCCCACGCGAATATCAGTATTAATCATAATCTGATAACCTGCTTGCGTTAGTTTCCTGCAAAAACTTACATCTTCGCTGCAAATATCGCGAATTACTGAGCCATCCTCTTTCTGAATAGTAAGGATTTCCGAGTCAAAGAATGGATACTTGATTTTCTCAAACACCTCCTTTTTAATAGCCATAAAACCCATACCGCTATAAACAACAGGGAAATATTTGAAACTCGTCTCTTCTTTCCACTTTTCAATCTCTTCAGGTGTTATAAATTGAAATGTTCCCTTCTCCTTAAAGTAGGTCTGATCCCAATCCTTGACGAATGCATAATTAACTAAATCAGACATTCTATACATTCCTGCGACGATGGGATGTTCATCAGTAGCTTCAATTAATTTGATGATTTGTTCGTAAGTGAAAACGATATCACTATCGATAGTAATCCAAACATCGAAATCTTGCCCATTAAATGGCTTCTGGTCTTCGCCTCTCAATACGTCAAGACCTAGCGTAGCCATCCTTACAAATGGAACATAAGAACCTGTTGCAGGCGAAATCATAATATCATAGCGACGTGTTTCCCACAATCTGCTAATCGTCGCAGTCCAAGCAATTAAGAATTTGGAACTAAAGTTATCGCCAGGAAGAGCAAATACAATCTTTTTTACTGGTGGAGCAGCAATAGGCACAGGAGCAACTGGAACTACGCTAGATACCTCCGATACCTCAGCAATCGCATTATCCACAACCGCATTATCATCAACTATCGACATTATTATTATAATTAGTAATATAATTAATATTCTTATATATTTTTTTTGCAATCTTTTACATTTGTAAAAGGAAAATATAAAAATTGATATAAAATATATATAATATAAATAATAAATAACATACAATGTCTTCAGACGAACACAATATGCTTACTTATGATATTGAACTGGATAGTAATTCGCCACGATGCGGGCAGCCTAGTAAAATCAAGAAACTGCTAAAGCCCCATCAATTAGCGTGTTTATACAAGGCGATTTATATGGAAAACGTCGGTTCAATAACATATCAGAATAGCTCATATAATAGGGACGCTAATCTAAGGAATATCCCGCATTCCATCAAGATATCCACAAATATCGGTATTATTGGGGATATTGTAGGATACGGCAAAACTCTAACCGCCCTATCAATTATTGCACATAATCCATTAGATAAAATACACGTCAATAATACGAGGGTTCATAGTTTCCACAGCGCAAAAGCATATAATTATTTTACCGCAGTATCCGAAAATGTAAGTTTGCCAAATTTGGATAATATGATTAACTCGACGCTTATTATTGTTCCGCGCGGACCCGTCTATGTTCAATGGGAGAAAACATTGAAGGAAGCGACAGACCTCAAGTATATTGCCATAGATGACTTGAACTTTATTAAGAAAAATCTGCCGCATTCTAAGAAAAATAATGAGCGTCAAATCATAGATTACTTCAATCAATTCGATGTCGTTCTCATTAAAAATACTACATTGGATAGATTTTTAACTTATTATAATTGCCCTATTTCTAATACAAAGCATTTCATATATAACTGGAAGCGAATTATGATTGATGAGTGCCACGATATTATCAACAAGATTGAAATATTCAGCTACCTGTTTATATGGCTAATCAGCGGCACGTATTTTAATATGTGTAGCAAGATATCCTCGTCGTCCTATTCGCAATACTATAATATCAAGGAAATACTTAGAGAAGATTATATTAACTATATTTTAGTGAAATGCAATAAGGATTTTGTCAAGGATAGTTTCAAGATACCGCCTATCGTCGAATATTATCATCTTTGCAAAATGTCTAAATATCTGAAGATTATCAAGAAATATATCAGCAGTGCTATATTAGACAAGATTAATGCAAACGATATCTCAGGGGCTATCAAAGATTTAGGAGGTAAAAATGAGACGGAAGAAGGTATTGCTACATTGATTTGCGCAGATATGAATAAGAACCTATCGAATAAGCAGAAAGAGCGCGAATATATAGCGGGTCTCGATATTCCCGAAGACACGAAAGCCGCGCGAATTAAAACCATTGATAATGAGATTGTAATTACCGAAGGAAAAATTAAGGATCTGACTGATCGAATTACGGAAATCAATAGTAAAATCTGCTCTATATGCTTGGATAATGTATCACATCCTATTATATTAGAATGCACCCATATATTCTGTGGCGGATGCCTATTTAACTTTCTCAATGCAAATACCTATTGCTCAGCTAATAAAAAATGCCCTGATTGTAGGGCTGAAATTAAAAGCACTGCTGACCTAACTGCAATTGTTAGTGCAGTAGCGAGTAATAAGGAAGCAGATAGCACAAATGATATAATGCCTGCTGAAGATAATGCTAGTAAAATAGGAAAGGGAATTCTAAGTAAAGAGGATACTTTGTTAGAAATAATTAAAAATAAGCCTGAAGGGAAGTTTATAGTATTTAGTAGGGTAGATGTATTTACTAAAATCATCAAATTATTAGTATCAAATGGTATTACATTCGCTGAATTAAAAGGAAATACTGCGCATATGATGAATGTTTTAAAAGATTTTAAAAATGGCAGCATTAACGTTATCTTATTAACCACGCAGTATGCTGGGTATGGTATCGATATTAATTATGCAACGGATGTAGTAATCTTTCACTCAATGGCAGTAGATAAGCAACAGGCTATTGGGAGGGCGCAAAGAGTAGGACGAACAAATAATTTGATTGTGCATAACTTATGCTTTGAACACGAGTTAGAAGAAAACAATCAAGTAATTGCGATGTAATGAATGAAATATAAAAATAGTATTATACCTACCTATGTCTATCTACATTTACCTATGTCTATCTACGTATCATAATTTATTTTTATTTTTTCATAATTGTTCTGTATTTATAGATCTAACGCCTCAAACTATCAAGGTATTGCTGCCTTTCGTAGCGTTTGTATTCTTCGGTTTCCTTGCGAGGAACAAGGCGGTATGGATTTACGTAGTTGCCGCGATTATCGCGATTGACGGGAGGGGGGCTATAGAAGAACGACATTATCCAAGCCATCATATGTCCAGTGAAGATGATGAGTAGGATGGTGAAAAGGAACAAATCGAAGAATGTCATTGTGCTTTGCTGCTTCTTTGCTTCTTCTTTGCTTCTTCTTTGCTTCTTCTTTGCTGCTTCTTTGCGGTTGCTTTGCTGCTTCTCAGGGGTATGCTTTGATATAATAATTTTAACTGCATCAATCAATATTTATTATAATTGCAAAAAAATAGAACATCTTTATTCTAATTATTTTATATGAGAATAATATAAAAAATGATAAGGAAAGATATATAAATAATTAATCATATAGTTAGTTAATATATTAACTTAAAAACACAACAATAATGGTAGATGAACGAAATGCGCAGCGTGGTGCTGATGTCCATAAAAGAAGAATGAACAGGACTGGATACTACACATCCAATTATTTCGAATGCATTGATAGCACGTGCGTTCGCGTTTCCAATGATAAACAAAAATATTACCTAAATATTGCTGCAAAGATTGCTATTAAATCGCCTATGTATAACCACAAACACGGCGCAATAATTGTATATAAAGACAAAATTATAGGAACTGGCTATAATTATTATATGGCTGATTTTAGTATCCACGCAGAGGTCGCGGCAATCGCAAGTATTCGCAAGAAACAAAAGCATATACTGAATGAATGCGATATATATGTTGTTCGAATAGGACCCGACCGCTTTAATAATCCCTTAAAATATTCTAGACCTTGCACTAATTGCAGCAATACGATTATCAAAAATAATATTAAAAATGCTTTTTATTCTACAAATTACGAATATGATATTATTAGAGGATGTGTAGAACCTGATGCGTGTGATGTTAATAGGTGTGCATTCCAGTGATATACTTAGTATATATATTAAATAGTTAGTGATACTCTAGGAATTATTCTTTTAATATTCTTTTTTACTATAGTTTGTCGGTCTTCTTCAAAAATACGCTTTAATAGTTCTTCTCCAGACAATTCCTTAAATTGAATGATTTTTGTTTTAATGTCATTCATCTTGATAGGCACTATGCATTCCTTAACATTCGTTTTGATACGCCCGTGCTGTGTATTTAAATCATTGTATTTAAAGTTAAACATAAATTCCTCAATCTTATTATTAAGCGCACGCTGGTAATTCTTCCGCTCCTTCATAGCAATCTTTAATTTCCTAATCTGGTCATCGTATTTAAACCAATCATTTACTAGGTTCTTAAAAGTTTCTAGTTCGTCTGTAGTAGGCTCTACCTTTTCCTGATTAATAATATTATCTACAATATTATCGTCATTCATTTTTATTTATATATATTTATATATTTTTATATTTATATCTATTTATACTTAGTTATACTTATACTTATTTATACTTTACATCCTTACATTCTTACATCTTTACAAATTTGCTAATATCCTTGAAAGTTCTTTCGCCATTATATTCACCTAACTTTTTCCCATTCTTGTATTTTGCAAATGTCGGAAATCCATTAACACCCTTCTTATATTTTGCTTTCAGATTTTTAATATGCGATACCTCGACATTTAAGACATCGCAATCATTCGCCTTGTTATACTTTTTACATACTTTATCCCACGTAGGTTTCAGAGCAGCACAATGACCGCACATATTCCAATAAAATAATATGGTGAGATTTGGAGATTTTTGTATGACTTCATTAACCTGTTTTTTATTTTCACCTGTTAATAAATAAAACATCTATCAAGTATCTTCTTTAACATATTTAAATATTATTTTTTATAATTTATAAGTAAAGAAGAAAGAAGAATGATGGATTATTATGAAATAGATTATGATAAGAATTACGACCCAAAGCTACTTAGTGCTAAAGTAGCTTGTAAAAATATGTCAGCATTATCAAGTGTTTATACAATGCAGCAGAATAACTTATTTGCGGATAGGATAAATATGGATATCTTCAATTATCATAATAACTTTAATAGAGACGCTTATGATATAAAAGGGGATGAGAGCGAACTACTTCAAGGCTTCTCAATAAATAAAAAGAGTTGCATATATAAACGCCCCGAATACAACGAAGGCACTTGGAATTCTCAATATCAATCAAGCGACACATTTAAAAATAATATTAATACCTATATGTTATTTGATTACCAAACAAAGAGCAAGGTTAAGGTTAATAAATAGCTATTACTACTTACTACGTAATATTACTAGGTTATATTAGAATTAACCCTATAGTCAATATATAAGCATCGATATAGTCGCATAAATATTTTAGAACAATTAACCCAAAAATTATATTGAACATTCTTATAATATGATATATTTTATTTTCTTATATTATTAAAATCTATTTTTATGTATATACAATATATTATTGCTCGCCCACTTCATACTCATCTTATTATCTTTATTACTCAGTAATTTATTAAATTTGAAGTTTCCCATATAAGGGGGTGTATTATTTTTATGAAATACGCGCTGAACACTTTTATCATATAGGTGGTAGTCGCAGATAATGAAGCAAACAATATTGCGAGGTCTTATATTATAAAATAAGTGGTTCCACTTTTGTTGGTCGTCTAGTAAAGTTTCAAATAATTCATTATCTCTGTCTATTATTTTTTCATTAAATAGGACTGCTTTTAATTTCTCTATAAATGGTCGGTATGCAACGTTAGACCTTTCATAGTTTCTTAATTGCGCTGCTCTATTGGTAGGCGACGGGCTTCTTCTTATCCCTGCTGCTAAATTAGTGCGCGTAGTTCCTTTTAGTAATATTTTCCCTAAATCAATTGGTGACGGGCTTCTTCTAGCGGCAGCAGTAGTAGCGGCTCGTGGTGGCGATGGGCTTCTTCTAGCAGCACTAGCAGCAACTGCAGAAGCGGCACGTGTTGGTGAGGGGCTTCTACGAACCGCTTTAGTTCGCACAGGATTTCTTCGAGGAGCGGCTGCAACCGCTTTAGCGACAGGAGACGGACTTCTACGAACTGCTTTAGTTCGCACAGGATTTCTTCGAGGAGCGGCTGCAACCGCTTTAGCGACAGGAGACGGGCTTCTTCTTTTTAACATTTCTAATATATTTATATAAATAAAATTGAAAATTGATTATTCTTATAATATAGAATGTAGAGATGACCCCTATTATTTATGTAGGAGCGCATATAAATCGCGAAAAAACCATTGTGAAAACTATGGAGGCTATTACAAAGAATGGTGGCAATTGTTTGCAGCTCTTTGTATCCAACCCGAGAAGCGCATCACTAGTTAATATCGACAATTATATAAATACCGCCGATGATATAAAGGAATATTCTAATAAAAATGATTTCAAGACTATTATCCATTCGTCATATACTATAAACTTAGCACGGGACTTCAAAAACGGGAAACGCGCAGTTCCCATTGAAGAATGCTTTTGGGTGCAACTATTATTACACGAATTAAGGATATCGCATTTAATCAATTCGTCGGGTGTTATTGTGCACGTAGGAAAGCATACTACATTATCATATGAATATGGATTAGAAAATATGAGAATAGCACTAGAATATATTATAGATGTATTACGCGTGAATAATATAAAAACGAAGATAATCATTGAAACACCTGCAGGACAAGGCAGTGAATTATTAACTAATTTACACGATTTTATTGCATTCTATAATAATTTTACAAATGAGCAAAAAAAGTATTTAGGTATATGCTTAGATACTGCCCACGTATGGGCTGCAGGCTATGAAATATCTGAAGCATATGAAATCATTTGCAATAAAAACGCCAATGAATTAATCGCCATACATCTGAATAATAGCATTGTCGCAAAAGGAAGCAATGTGGATAGGCATACTACATTATTTGATAGCACGAATGGAAAGATACCTCTTAATACATTCAAACATATGCTTGAAATCATTAAGGAAAGCAAAAATAAACCAATGATAATTTTAGAAACTCCGTCATTGCAATTATCAAAAGAAATCAAGTGGCTCTATAGTATATAAAAGATTTAATAATTCTTCATAATTCTTCATAATTCATTATCATCCACCAATCCTTGTCCAGCTATCAGGGAATAGGTCGGTAGTATTGGTTCCCTCGTAATTCTTCCCAAACCAAGTATTCGGATAGCATATAACAGGCGCAGCCGATGAAGACAAATAAGCGCCAAACCACGAAAATGTGCTATTCCCTATAATGTAATGTTTTGAAGATGTCATAATTAATAACTGCATCCAATCAGGAATGTCGTCGGATACCTTTTTATATTTTAAGTCCTTCCCATATAATTCCTTTAATGCATTATTAATTATTAAGTTATACTTATCAACAACTGCATTGTCGTTTTTTTCACAGAAATATAGGATTTCGTAGTCATATATATCAACACCTTTGTTCACTAGCGTTTTAAAGGCTTCGATGTAATATTCGGGTTTTTGCACAGGATGAAACATTTGCAAGTTAAAATAATCGCCCATACGATAATGAAGCGTTATTGTATTATTAATCGTATATTCAGGGTGCTTTGTTAATACCTTGTTAATATGCTCGTCTAACCCTATAATCCTCCTGATTTTATTAATATTCTTTTCAAAATATTTATAACTTTGAAAATAGCCTTCTAATATGGTATCTTTGTTAAAAATAGGGATTTCCTTATAGTGAAAATGGGGTTCTGAATATTTTTCATTGATATCTATGGTATTTGATACTTTGTGGCTAATATTACTAAATAATGTATCCCAGTAATATTGGCGATATCCAATATCTCCTGTTGTATATAGCTTATAACTATTGCTATTATCTATGTAATACGATAAGGCTGCAAATATTTTAAACAATTGATTACCTATACCACCGCTTATCACAATACCTATATTATTCATTATTATTAACAATAAATAGCAAATTAGTTTTATATATAATTATGGCTTCGCATAAATATGTAATAATTACTCCTAGCAGAAAAGAAAAATTGATTAAGCATATTCCCAAATTATAGTAAGAACAAACAAAGATGCTGACTAGAAGCCAAACTATTGCTACCGCCGCTGCTACCAATGCCGCCGCCGCTGCTACCAATGCTGCTACCAATGCCGCTGCTACCGCTACATCGAATAACATATCAGGTGCTGATGACACTACTAAAGTAGTCTATCCTAGTATGTTTTCTAGATGGGCTGAGCCTCTCTAAGTATAACAATAAATATACTTATCTAAGTATAACAATGAATATACTTATCTAAGTATAACAATAAATATACTTATCTAAGTATAACAATGAATATACTTATCTAAGTATAACAATAAATATACTTATCTAAGTATAACAATGAATATACTTAGTATATGATTATATGTGTGTATGATATTTATTTTTTATTTATGCTATATTGCATTATGATATCTCTTTTTATTTATGTATATTTTTGGAATAAATTTGTTATAATTTAGAATAGAAATATAAAAAATTGATTAATGGGGCTAATTTTAATATAACAAGGACAACCACATAAACGCCCAATCAATCCGCAAATCGAACAGCAAAGGAACTCAAACCAACAGCAAAGGAACTCTAACCAACCTTTGTCGTGATGACTGCTATCCCCACTATTGCTTCCCGCGTGAAGGAGTTAATGGCAGAGATGCCTGATACTCTCAATACCAAGAAGGAGATAGATGAATATTATAAGGATGTAGTTAAGAAGGTTAAGGAAGCTATGAATACTGGAGGAAAAGCGCCACGTAAGGCACTCGGTGTGAAGGCACCTAAAGAGCCAAAAGCAGCTAAAGCTCCTAAAGAGCCAAAAGCAGCTAAAGCACCTAAAGAGCCAAAAGCGGCTAAGAAGCGTGTTAAAAAGGTAGATGTTGATGCAGATGGCAATGAGATTGAAAAGGTCAAGAAGCCTCCTAACGCGTATCAGAAGTTTATTCAAGATAATCGTCAGAAGGTAAAGGAAGATAACCCTACTATGACTGGCGTAGAAATATTTACTTTGCTCGCCCAGAAATGGAATGAGCATAAGAAAGCTATGAATGGTGAAGAAAGTGATGATAAGGGCAAACCTGACAGCAGCAAAAGCAGCAGCAAAAGCAGCAGCAAAAGCAGCAGCAAAAGCAGCAGCAAAGGCAGTAAAAAAGACACATCTGATGATAACGATATCACAGAAGATGATGATGATAAGAAGAAAGCAGCGGCGGCAGCAGCGGTTGCAAAGTCAGTGAAAGTCGCGAAAGCAAAGAATGCTACGAATAAATAAAATTCATAAATAATGTAATGTAAAGTATTGTAAAGTAGTATATATTTTTATATTTTTTGCATTTATAATGGTGTAAAAATATTAAAAAATACCATTTAAAAATATAAAAATTGATGATGTCCTCTAGTATTATGTAGTTTAATAACTAAAATACAATGACTATTTCTATCAAAATCAAGGAGATTATGGCGATTATGCCTGATACGTTGAATACCAAAAAAGAAGTTGATGATTATTATAAGAGTGCTATGGCAAAGGTTCTGAAAGATACTAAAACTGATAACGAAAATAAACCAAAGAAGGAACTTAATGCATATCAAAAATTTATGAAGGAAAATATCAGCATCGTAAAGAATGAAAACCCTAATTTAACAGGAACAGAAGTATTCTCTATTATTGCAAAGAAATGGAAGGAACAAAAAGAAGAGAATAAAGAAACTAAGGCTGACGTTAAAGTAGAAGAAGACGTTAAGGCGGATGTTAAGGATGATGTTAAGGATGATGTTAAGGCGGATGTTAAGGCTGATGCTAAGGATGACGTTAAAGTAGAAGAAGACGTTAAGGACAACGTTAAGGATGACGTTAAGGAAGTCGTAAAAGAAGTAAAGAAGAAGAAAGGTAAATAATAAAAGAGTAATATTATCACTAAAGTATAAAAACAAATATAGGTAATACTACATATATATTATGAAATATGTTATATGTTATATATTTTTTATAATTTCTAGGTATGTAGCAAATCCATCAGCAGTATTCAAGTCATTATTACAACTTGATAAGCGAATGTCAAAATGAACCCAGTTTTTTCTATATTTTTCAGGAATAAAATGCATCAGAAATAGGGAAGCCATCAAGCCATCGCTATTAATGCATTTATATCCTGAGTTTTTAACGTCAGCAATATTCGATTTAATATAAGTAGAATATTCAACCCACGCAGGTAATCGAATACTTTTTTCAGCATATTCATTGTTATATATTTCAATATTCTTAGCTATTTTATCATTCAATGTAAAATATGTAAAACTTGTATGGCAATGTATTCTCTCAGACCACCCTGTTAATGTAGCATAGTCAAATATATAATCAGGCTTATACTTTTCACAAGTATATGCTAATGCATCAGCAAGTATTAATCTACCTTCTGCATCGGTATTAACAATCTCTACGCTAGTTCCATTGTAGGCTTTAATAATATCATTAGGTTTTAATGAGGCACCTGATACAATATTTTCAACTAATGGACATACACAGATGACACTATGCTTATACTTGCTATCTACTAAATATTTAAATAACCCTAATGATATAGCCGCTCCTTCCTTGTCCATATACATTTTTTCCATACTTTTCCCCGTTTTCATTGAATACCCTCCAGTATCTATAGTGACACCTTTGCCAACTAAGCATATTGTTTTTTTGCATTTAGGAGGTTTATATTCTAACACTATAAAAGAAGGTTTATTATTAGAAGAGCCACCTACCGCGTCAATAAGTCGCAATCCCATATTTTTAATATCAATGTGATTATATTTATTAATCTTAACATACTTTGTATTATTAAAAAGGCTACAAGCATATGCTCCTAACTTTGCAGGAGTATATATATTAGAGGGCTCATTGATAATATTGCGCGTAAATTTAGAATAGTCTATAATATTAGTTAAATGTTCTAAGGCACTTCTTTTGAATTGAGGTATATCAAAATATATATTGGTTTTATTTTGAACACTTTTATATTTATTAAACACATATAACCCTTGCATAATCCTATAAACAAACCCTTTAACAAACTTTTTATTTAATTTAGTAAGATTAAAAGAAATATCTTTGTTATTGCCGCTGCCGCTGCTGCTATCATTATCATCTATACTATTAACTATCGATTTGATATCAATGGATTTTAATAATATATCTAAAGTATTATTTATTAATATATTAGCATCATCGGTTTTGCTAGAAGATACAATAATATGTTTAGCCTTTACCCCCATACCCATTCTAATATATATATATTTTATATTATATTGATGCCAATATAAGTTGCGAACCATTTAATTCATATATTTTATCAGCTATCTCTAATGCCGACCTTCGATGTGCAATGATTATCATAGTGCTATTTTGATTTCTAAAGCATTCTTTTATTGTTTGCTGGACTAGTTCTTCGCAATATGGGTCTAGAGCAGAAGTTGCTTCGTCGAATATTATTATTTGCGGTTTCCTAATAAGCGCTCTCGCGATTGATATGCGTTGCTTTTGACCTCCCGATAGCGAGCTCAATTCAGTTCCCTCGAGTTTTGTCTGATATTTATTAGGAAGTTTAGATATAAACTCGTGGGCATTAGCATTTTTAGCAGCTTCTATTATATCTTCTTCGCTTACTTCGCTTACATTATCTAAGCCATACGAGATATTATTAGCGATTGTATCTGAAAATAGAACGCTGTCTTGGGCTACATATCCTACGTGTTTCTTTAACCATACGCTATCATAATCGCTAATATTTACATCATCTATTGTTATACTACCTCCTACGGGCGATAGGGTATTAACTAGTAATTTCGCTAAAGTGCTCTTGCCGCATCCTGAAGCACCTACAATTGCTATCTTATCCCCTCTATTAATCTTAAAATTAAAATCGCTTAATATTTGCTCAGTAGAATTCTCGTATTTAAATGAAAGCGAATTGAAGGATATATTGCCAAGCAAAATATTATTGCGTGGTATGTAATAGCCGCTCGTATATTCAGGTGCATCTAGGATAGCCGTAATTCGCGCGTAAGGTTCTTTGCATTTTATGAATTCGTTTTTCATATCAAAAATTGTTTTGATTGTAGAATACAACCCCTGATTATGAAGAATAAATATAGTAAGCCCTTCAATCGTGTTCAAGTAGTTCGCAGATAATATAATGAGTATTGTTGTGATTGTTGGTATATTGCTAACTATCAATAGATTGCTTCCATACAAAAGGCATTCTTTGCTATTATAATGAGCAATTTTGTCTGATATCTCATTGTATTTATTGAGAGAACGCAATTCATTCGCATACGTTTTCAAAACTGAAATGTGAGAGATTGTTTCGTGCGTATATGTATTTAGTTCCTTGTTTAATTCTTCGTGATTAGTCATTATCTTTTTGTGAATTATGTTATAGCACTCAGATATCAAATAATTAATTGGTATTAATACCAAAGCAATTGCAGTAAGTTTCCAAGATATATTTGTTAATAACCAGAATGTTATCGAAACCTCTATAATGGAACGCGATAATACGTTCGTATTTAGGGAGATAATATCGGAGACAACCCTAGCATCATTATTTACGCGCTCTAACAAAGAACTTACTGGCTCCGTTTCATAAAACTTCAATGGTTGGTTTAAAATCTTTCTATATACAATACAACGCAATTGATGGTTCATGCATTTTTGCGAATATACAAATAGCCCACCTCTAAGCGATATAGCAATCATAGATATGAGATTACTATAAAATAATAGATACATCCTTTCTTTCGAAAAGTCGCCTAGCATCATTCTGCTAGTATGCTCGTTTGCATTAACATTGTAATATGAACCTACGCAGCCGCATATCAATCCCAGTATGCTATACTTGATATCATTGCCACATAACTCTATATATCTTCTTATCATATTGAATGAATATATTATATGTAATGAATATGTTTGTAATATATGTAATGAATATATATTTATATGTATATATTTATATGTATATTTATATGTATTATAATATCAAAAATTTCTTGGCTACGAATAATAAATAATGTTCGCCATCTCGTAAAAGCGAGATATATTTATAGATACTGCCATCTTTTTCAATAAATTTATATGTTCCCGCAGTTTTGCGAAATTTAACTATTTTGGTTAAATTGGACACGCTTTGTATTGTTTCATAATTTAACCAAAAGCGAGGAATAGCCTTGCTATCACTCGTGTTTTTCAAGTTTATTTTTTTGAACAAAATCTTTCTAAATATGAAAATTTGGTCATCTCCTGTAAAATACCCATTTGTTTCAGCATATATCTTCATATATTCATCTAATAATATATTAACATCTATACTTGCTTTAAGTTCGCCTGTTCGTTTATGAAAATATTTATCCTTTACATAGTTTATCAACGTATGATCCCAATCTAATACATCAACTCCATCTGCTGATATCGCAATATCCATATATCGGTTGAGCCGATTTAAGAATATTTTCTTGCCAAAAGTATATATATATAATACTTGCATATATTTCATTGCTTTCGAAAATAACTTTCTCTCTTTATCATAATCACCTCTTTCTCGTTTGCGCGGGTGTATGAAATATCTCAGTCGTTTGGATAATTTACTATATTTTGAAGGCACATCATTATTATCTATTTTTACGAGAGATTTGCTAACAATTTTTGAATACCCCTTTTTATCATTATCATATTTTTTTATACTAAAATCGCTAAACAACTCCTTTGCCTTTTTCATTCCCTCTCCATATTTAGCGTATTTACTAGCAATCAAAAACTCTATATGTATCAAACGATTATACATAGCATCCAAAGTTCCTGTATATAAACAATAGTCAAATATCGCATTTATAAAGCAATCTCCATCACCGACCGCGTTTATCAAATAAATCTTTGGATTATTCTTGACAATTTCGTAGTCCCTGCTTCGCGGGGCAGTTGCGTCTGATGATTTGCTAGTGAATGAATGAGAATATATATCGGATTTAACAGATTTATCGGATTTAACAGATTTAACGGATTTATCAGATTTATCGGATTTAACAGATTTAACGGATTTATCAGATTTAACGGATTTATCCGATTTAACGGAATTCTTTTTCATCATATTAATTATTTGCAAATAATCTGGTGTTCCTTTTTTTGGCGAACACCATTTATCTTTCCCTTCATTATACTTTTTCAAAGCGTCGATATATCTCATTACTATTCTCTATTTCTATATAAACATTCTATAAAAATTGATATTGAGATATTGTTTGATATCGATATTTATATATCTACTATATAGAAAATGACTGAAATCAACATCTTTCTATTTCGCAGAGACTTCCGTATAGTCGATAATATGGCATTAAATATGCTGATTGTTGAATGCGGGAACAAAGGGATATATCCTATGTTTATATTCAATCCCAAGCAAATATATGCCAAGAATAATCAGTATTTTAGTAATAATTGCGTTCAATTTATGATAGAGAGTTTAGATAACTTAGATAAGCATATACACGTCAATTATTACGAAGGCGACGATATCGAAGTAATAACAAAATTATCTAAAAAATACAAAATTAATTCTATAGCATATAACAAAGACTACTCGCCATTTGCTATAAAACGAGATGGTATTATAGAGGAATGGGCAAAAAGCAAAGAAATCCGCATTATAACTGCAGAGGATTACACGCTTTACCCGATGGGGGCTATTCAGAATAACAAAGGAGAGCCATATCAGGTTTTCACACCATTTTATAAGAAATCTTTGTTAATCAAAGTGAAGGCACCTGAACCATTAGCGGTTAATCGCATAAATGTTATTAAAAATATCAAAGCGTTTGACAAGCATAAATATTACATAGTTAATGATGACTTGGCAGTCAGAGGCGGTCGCGAGAATGCATTAGAGCGATTTAAAAATATAATGACGGACTACGCTAAAGTTCGCGATTATCCCGCGCTAGACAAGACGACTAAATTAAGTGCCTATATTAAGTTCGGGTGTGTTAGCATTCGCGAGGTTTATTTTAACTATAATAAAGTCAAGGAATTGCAAAGAGAATTAATATGGCGCGAATTTTATGCAAATATTCTGTATTATTTCCCATATGTATTAGGAAACTCTTTTAAAGAAAAATATGATACTATAGAATGGACGAATAACAAAGAATGGTTCAAAAAATGGTGTCAGGGAAAGACAGGATATGCTATGGTTGACGCAGGAATGAACCAGTTAAATAAAAGTGGCTGGATGCACAATAGGCTGCGTATGATAACCGCTATGTTTTTAACAAAAGACCTTTTAATTGATTGGAGGTGGGGCGAGAAATATTTTGCTACGAAACTGGTTGACTATGACCCTGCAAGTAATAATGGCGGGTGGCAGTGGTCTGCTAGCACGGGAACTGATGCACAGCCATATTTTCGCATATTTAACCCCGAATTGCAATTAAAAAGGTATGACAAGGATTATGAATATATCAGAACGTGGATACCAACATATGAGTTGGATGCCGTAGAAAAAATAGTAGATCACAAGGATAGGTCAGTTATCGCTATAAAAGAATTCAAGAGGGCTCAAACATTGTAAGGAGTTATATAGATAGTAAATCTATAGATATATAGTTATATATAGATAGATATGAACTACTTATTTACTAAATAATTCTAGTCTATTATTAACATTCCAGATATGCCTAATAATATTATTGCAATATTCGTGATTTTGTAGATGGACAGGGTGAATGATGCTTCCAAAAGTTATATCTGAAACCGCAATCGGATAGGTTAATACATAGGCATCGGCTGCCGCATATATTATGTTATCCGCAGCAGTCCACGAAGAATACGATAAATCATATTTATTTTCGGATAATACATACTTGTCTAGTATCTTGCGAGCGCCTTCACGTGATATTAAATAATAAGCGGTGCTAGGATAAGCCTCAGCCCTCTTTACGATTACCTCGTTCTTTAAGAAATGCTCATTATATAATTCGATAACTGGCGGGTGCCCATTTGTAAAAAATTGTAATATATCAATAACTGCATTATTTTTATTTTGAAATTCCTCTATATATTTTTGCATTTTGCCGAAATCTATATTAGTGAATGCCAAATCGTCTTCTAACACGCAAAAATACGCATCCCCATCATCATAGCCTTGCTCTATCGCTTTTAAATGCGATAATATGCAACTAATCTCTTCGGGTGTTGTGGTATCTAGAGAACCTTCATTGCGAATAATGTCGTAATCCGCGATGGTTGCTGGTGTTTCTGCGGAAATGCGATAATTATCTATGCCCTTTTCTTTTAATTGGTTATCCATATATACACGTCTATCCACGCAGCCATCTATGTTAATCCAATAATGTTTCATAATGCAAGGAATAAAGAATAAGGAATAGAGAGAAGGTATTAGATATTTTTTATAAATATTCTTTATATAAAAAAATGATACGTAGTATATCTAGTGTAGCCAACATATATATACTGCAGTTCTAAATGGCTTTATTCATAGATACGGAAACATCGGGGCTTCCTGATACTCATAATTTGAGATGGGGCGAATATCCATATTACAAAAAGTTAGACAAATATGCAAATGCTAGGATTGTGCAGTTTTCTATGCTAATCACGGATACTAAATTTAAATATGTAGATGTTAAAGATTACATTATTAAACGCGAGGGATTTGATATAACAAATCAAGAGTTTCACGGGATTACAAATGATATTTCTGATAATCTTGGAGTTAATTTTGATATTGTAGCCATTGAGATATTCTATGAACTACTAAAAAAGGTATCTCATATTGTAGCGCATAACGTAGCATTTGACGTAGGCGTAATTAAATCCGAGTTATACAGAAGAAACTTGCATCATATTATAGATGAACTAGATAAAAAGACGCTGCTATGCACTATGAAGCATATGAAGCCTATCCTTAAAATTATTAACCCTTATGGGAATTTCAAGAACCCGTCGCTAAACGAGATTTACAAATATAATTTTAAAGAAAATATCGAGAACGCACATAATTCGCTTTATGATGTTAAAAATCTTCACAAGGTCGTCGAGCATATGTATGAAAATAAAAGTCTTAATTATGATATTGACTGCTAGCAGTTTGCTAGCTATTGCTATATTCTTATTTTAGTAGCCCACAAAGGATATTTGAGAGATACTTCATCACCGAACCCATTTTCAAAGTAAGTCTCATCTTCTATCACAATTGTTTTATATAGTTTGCATATAATACTGCAAACGCTTTGGTCGTGTCGGTTATCTATGAAACCTTCGCATTGATTATTTTTATTATAGTGGTCAGTGAATACTAGCGGATTTCTATACAACGCATTAAGCCACGTAGATACTATATTAACCGCATTAGCATTCTTTTTAAACATTTTAATTGTAGCCATAATCTGCCCCGTTTCTAGTATGTCGTCGCTATCATTATTTATATTAAAATGCTCAAATATTTCTTTTGTCGTCCAAGCCTTTTCTTTGTGCTGAGACATCTGAAATGAAATACAACCTTCGTCGCTATTATTGAGCATCTCGATATATTCATTGAAACGCTTAACACCTGCAGGATTAATGTAGCATCCTGCATCAATATATATCAAAATATCATCATCGTTAATGATATCCATATGTTTCTTAATAATATATGGTTTCCATATCCAGTATCCGCCGCCTCTAGGAAGTTCTAAAATATCTTTAAATGTTTCCTTGAATTCCTCATCCAAGTCTTCTGGGCTATACAATGTTATTGTATCAAACCAAGCTAAACTTTTTGCTTGATTATATATCCTTTTCTTCGATTCCTTATACTTATTATCACCATAAGTAATGAGATGTATCATCCTATGATGTATGCTTTATGCTGTATCCTTGTATTTATATATATATTTATTATTTATATACATTATATTACATAACTATTTTATATATTCTTTTGTATATATAAATGACTACTATGGAAGAACTGAGAAAGCATAGGTTTTTAAACCTAACGCTAATTGACTTGATACCTACTTTGATTGTTGGGCTTATAATCCATTCATATTTATGGTTATACCCGCTTGAACTAGATATTATCGAGCAATCGCATAGAACATTCATCCAATATGTAGCATCATTGTCGATAATAATAATAACATCGCTAGGGTTAGGAATATTATCTCATAGAGTAGCAGGTATTAGGTCAGGTTTATCTGCTCATTTAGGGTTAAACGGGCTTCCAAATAAAAATAATATAGTATTTTAGAAAGTAAAATAATTTGAATACAATGAATAATATAATATCGCCAGATAGATTTCTTTCGATTTGGATATTTATTTATACAATCGCTTATTTACTCGGAATAGTTCCATACAATCCCATATTACTTATTGGTTTCGCAATAGTATTCTTTGTGTGTGGTTTAGTAATTACAATATATAGTTTGAATGATAATTCGCTACTGCAATACTATTTTACAATCAATTTCATAGGTAAGGTGATACCTTTTTTCATAATAATTAATAACAAACTAACAAATGATGATTTAGTATTCACAATATATTTCATATTGTTATATGTTATCTATATGCAAATCATCAACGATGATATCATATGTGTATATAGAGATTATATGCAGTTCATTGTAGACCGCGATAAGGGCAGAGAGGGGGCGCTATATAACTTTATTAAGAAATTGCATTTATATGTATAATCAATCTATCATCTTTTGCCCAAGAACTATCAAGATGATATTCTTTGCTAATCCGATAACGTAGAATGTTCAATAAATTCTCTTTATTTATTTGGCTCCAATCTTCACCTTCTTCGTTTGTTCTATCAAGTCCGAATAGTCGGTAATCATCTATTATGATAATAGCCTCGTTTTTAAATAAGTTATTGATGCTCGTTATTTCTTCTTCCAGTGGGCAATCTTTAGCAGACCGCGCGGTATCGCAATGGCTCCAATGCCCATCGAGAAAAAAGATACACTTGTCTTCAATGGTAGGCAATAAGGTCTCAAAGACAATGCTACTATCACCTAGCAAGAAGTTGATTTTGCTACCCGTATATTTGCTTTTTGTTCTACAATATAATGTTTCACTAAACTCAATTGTATATATTGTATTAAAAAATGGTTCTATTGTAAAAGTAGTCTCGCCATTATAAGTTCCTGTTTCAATAAAACAAGGATACTTTGTATAATCGTCGCGCAACTCTTTAAGGAATGATAGGTCTATCGAAGGCATTTATATATATATGTTTATATTGATAATTATAATACTTATATATGTTTATGTATATATGTATATTTATGAATATAATGTTATTATGGTATTATCGCGTAATCGCGATGAGAATGGTTTAATATTGCCTTAATAAAAAGGTTGTTTTGCTACTAGCAGGATTTGAACCTGCGAGTGCTATGCACGTGACAGCTTAAATGTCATGCCTTGGACCTGGCTCGGCCATAGTAGCAAAAGCTCATAAATCAGAGCAATATTAAGTGAAAAAATAATATTAGTATTATCACGTAATAGTTTTAATTATTATATGAATATACTAAAGATTTAATGTATATATATGGGATATACTTGAGATAATAATATATATGATGTAATCCTTATATGTGTTTTTTGTTTTTACAATCATATAAAAAATAGTTCTAATATATATATCAAATGATGAACTATATTTTGCTAGGATTTATTGCGATTTCAAATATTATTACTTCATATGCATTTATTAACTTTAACTATGGTAATGGCGATAGATTAACAATAGAAAAGCGCAGCCTCTATAAACCTGTTAATAATATTCAATGCGCCGCAAATGCCGCAAATGCCGCAAATGCCGCAAATGCCGCAAATGCTAAGATTGATAGACGAGGCGTTATAAAACTCATCCCGTTAATTAGTATAATTAGTTTATCAAAGAAATCATATGGCGCTACATTGAAACCGCAAAAAATAGTTGTATTTGGTGCTTCGGGATATACGGGTGGTGATACGATACGTGCGCTATTAGAAAAAAACATTAGTGTTGTAGCAGTTACGAGGAGAAAAGTGGAGATTGTTGATAGAGAACACGCAAAATTAAATACATTAGTTATAGATGATTTAGATAAAAAAGGCAGTATTACTAGTGTTGTAGCAGATGTTCTCAGTCCAAATACGCTGGTTGGTATTATGAAAGATGCGGAAGCAGTAATATTTTGTGCAGCGTCAAGACCTAAAGTGAAAATTACTGCTACACCTGGTGTTGATATCTCAAAAAAAACTATGAAATACGATACCGCCGCAAATGTCGCTGAACCTAGTGATAATGTCGAAGATATTGGATTGGTAAATGTAGCAGAAGAGGCTATACGCTCCAATGTTAAACGCCTTATTATTGTATCTTCTATATGTGCAAAGTGTCAAAAGAATGACGAAACATCAGGTAATGGATATGGAGAGGCGATTGATAGAGGTTTTGCAAGCTGCGATGCGTGCTATAAGAAGCAAACAGGTGAGGAAAGAATTCGCATATTATACGAGAAAGCACCAAAGCATCTTAGTTATACTATCATTCGTCCGGGTATGCTATCGCCTGGCGAAAGAAGAGGAGTTTCGGAAATCGAGTTTAATCAAGGAATATCTAAAAGCGGTATTATATCTCGGTTAGACTTGGCAGATATATTGGTATCAGCTGCATCAACTGATAAAGGAGCAAAGAAAACTTTTGAAGTATACTACAAAGATACTGCGCAACCCGTTGATATGTATAAATCACTAAAAACGTGCAAGGAATTAGGGCATTCGATTAAAGAGTGCTTTTTTGGCGAAGGCTATAATGAAACGGAACCATTAACAATGGAAAGAATTATGAAAATGCCGCAAACAGGTTCAATCTTCATTTCAGGCACTGAAGTGTTAGGCAATAATTATACTGAGATGCTTGGTAAATTGCAAAAGGACGTATATGTCCCTTATGATATTAACGCGCTTAGCTCAAATGATATTATGTGATTAAATTTGTTAAATTTGTTAAATTTTTTATGCTATATTATAAAAATTGATATAGAAGCAATGAGGAGTTATGCACGTATTATAAGAGAACCTCGTGAAAGTATGACCGATCCACACAATAACTGCGCCGAAGATGCGCGCATCAGCGAACTAAAAGCCAAGGGAATTGAATGGATTGAAAAGATATTACTGAAAGACTTAACGTGCACAAAGGCAGGTTCTATATCGCATTTGCTATATGGCGAGAAGCCTAGCGAACAATCCATAAATATAAAACTCGGGCGTTTTGGCGAGTTCATAGCGAAGGAGCTAATAAAAAGCGATGAACGTTTTGATTTGCTTGACTGCGGTGTCCAGATGATAAATAATAAACTAAAGGATGTCGACTTGATATTTATGGATAAAATTAGAAAAATAATATATTATCGCGAATTAAAAGGTAATATTGAGTTGGATACCGAAAAAATACCAGCAACAATCGCGAAATGCAATGATATTACAAACTTCCTCGCAAGTAAATATGGGGATTATAATATAGATTGCGCTATTCTAAACTGGAGCATATATGATAGGCGAGAATTAACTGCGGGACTTTCGAATATAAAAACATTCGAAAAAGCAGGTATGAAAATAGAACATATGGGCGACTTCTTTGCAATTATTGGGACTACTTGGCATAAGGAGGACTATTACGCGTATTTCAGAATGATAGGCACTAAAATAATTACGCGGTTCTTGAAGTAGATGGCAATATGTATCACTATCGCCTATCGCCTGCTTAATAATTCTTAATGATTAAATGCTTGGTATTTATTTCGTCGCCAATGCGGTTATTATATAATTTAAATTTATATTTTTTATCATATTCGGCTACTATATAGCCACTATATAGTTCTTCTATGAATTTAGTCTTGCCAATTATCATTAGGCATTTTATTTTTGTTGTTTTGAATAGCGATGCTAACTTATGCTGCTCTTCTTTGCCAAATTGACAATACCCGTAATCGGTAAATTCGCTATCATATGGAGGGTCTAAGAACATAAAATTGGTTTCATCATTGTATTTTTCAAATATAACTTCGAACCTCTCATTGTATATTTCAGTCCTGTTTAATAATGTCTCATAATCTTTATTAAGTAATTCAGTATAATTAATAGTTTTATATCTGCCAAAAGGGATATTAAATTTCTTATCCTTATTGTATCTTAGCATACCTCGAAAGCAGGTTTTCCTCTGATAGTAAAATCGCTTGGCAATGTCTAGCGGGTCGTTCATTACCATCGTATCTCTTATAATGTAATAGGTTGCTTCGTCATTTGGCGAGTTCTCCATAAACTCATAGATGTCCTTTGCTTTCCCTTCGCTAATACATTTATATAAATCTATTAATTCTGAATGAACATCGCTGATGACCGCTTTGCTAGGGTTTAAATGAAAATAAACTGCCCCTCCGCCTATAAATGGCTCAATATAAATATTATAATTATCTGGGAAATATTTTTCAAACATCTTGATTTCATCTACCTTGCCACCGCTCCATTTGATTAGCGGTTTAAGTGGCTTTAGCAGCGGGTTTCTAGTATTCTCTGCACTTAATAATTCAATCAACTCGCTCTTATTTTTTGATTTATAATTAGTAATTCCGTATTCTTCGCATTTTGCTAGAAGTTCCTTTCTAGATTTATTTGCGAGTTCCATTATGAATACTTTATATTATCATTTTATATAATTATATATATCAGTTTTTATAGTTGAAAAAATATAAATATTATATAGAAGTATAAAATGCCAAGAAAAAAAACTGCTATTAATAATGGAGGAGGATTAGTATCTACTGCGGCTAAAGCAGCTAATGTAGCTAAAGCTTTATTTAATAAGATAAAAAATATAAGAGGAACTAGAGCAGTTCATCCAGATATACCTATACATCCATCTCCATCATTCACTTTAGATACACCACAATCATTAATTGATAATACTCCACCTACTATTGTTCAAGAAATACGTCCTATATCAATTATTGAAATCGCTAATAAGTGGATGGAAGACCCAAAGATTAACCCTTATACTAATGCAGATATAGAGTTATCTATACATCCTAAAAGTGATTATGCAAAATTATATAAAAAGATTATTGATAAGTTAATAAAATATATATATGAACTTTTTCCAGAGAAAGAGAAATTAACTATAGAGGATTGTAAATACATCAAGAATAATTTGCCTATCATACATTCTATAATTGTTATTGAAGATGAAGAATACAAAAAAATACAAACAGAATTATTACATAAAATACGACCATCTCTTTATAAAATATTTTATAAAAAGGGTGACAAAAAAATATACATATGATATTGATTTTTGCAAAGATAATGAAATCAAATTATATTTAGATATTTATAATTCTATTATTGAAAAAAAACTATCATATTCATCATCTAAATCGCCAGCAGCCCCTTCGTCATCTCCTAAATCAGAACTACCTAATTATATATTACATAAAGCATCGTCATCTCCTAAATCTCCTAAATTACCAAATTCTAAATCACCTAAATTACCTACAATAGATGATAACATCCAAACTTCAACAGAAGACTTATTAAAAGGTAATATTGACCTTGAGAAATCTGATATGTCTATAGGTAATTTAGTATTGGATTTATGCAAAGATATTAGACCTATATTATATATACACGAAACAATGATGACTATTGAGAATTACAAGATTGCGCTTAATAATAAGAAGAGGTTAGAATACGTAGCATCATTGTATAAGCTAGGTATAGTAAATGGGGAAATATTTAAATATATAAATAATTATAAGTATAAACAAAAAATTGAAGGTATAGAAAATGATGAATTAAAGGAATTATATTATATATTTGGTGAGATTGATTATTATCTTACTTTAAATAATATTAATGCTAATGATAATATTTTAAATAAGCTCAAAGAAATCAATAAAATTATACTGAGTTTATATAGTAGCTATTTTAGTAAAGATATTAAAAATCCTATATTAACTGCAGATAAAATTATTAGCAGTAATGATGTTGTTAAATTATTTCCATATTGTAAAGAAGGTGAAGTAGACCCTTTCACGACCGACCTTATCAGTGGTCTTGATTATAATGAACGAAAGAATGTAGTAAATATAATATTATATGATGATATATCATATGAAGGTAAAAAGAAAAAGGTTTATTATTATTGCTTTGATACAATTACAACATATAATTATATATTGGGATGCATAGAACACAATATCAATATTAAAAATCTTCATACACATCGATTATTTACGGATGATGAACTTGATGAAATATGTGATAAAATGAAATATTTTACTACACGACCTATATATCATTCACACATAGATATTAAAAATGCAATTGCTAAACAGAAAGGAACTTATGTTTATAAAGATTATTTAGAATTATCATTTGAAGCAGAAAAAGATTATAGCAATTTAAAAGAATATGAAAAAAATAGTATTATTGGTAATTATAAAATATATATTAATCTTAATTTTGGAGGTGTAATATTAAGAGTAATTAATACATATGACAAGGCTACGTCTCCTCTACTAAATAAAAATAACTCTTTTGTTCTAAGTTTACCTATCTTTGTTGGTCAAAAAGATGTATATGTAATAAAATTTATTATACTAACAATGCAAAATTCATTAAGAAGAGGAAAATATATTAAAAAAGGTTTTTTTCCATACAACGATCGTAGGACTGGAAACCTCTGGGATAAAATTGTGCATTTACCACCTTTTAATTATAAATTAGATGATAATGCAATTAATGTATATATACATTTTAAAAAATACATAGAAGATGAAAAACATTTAGAATATAGTCAATTGTGAATATACCATATAAAAATAAACCTTATTTATATAGTAAGTAATATCTACTGCAATCCAACTAATGACCTTCTATAAAATCCTTATCATAACCTTTATTACCTTATCAGTCAGTTATGATGTTTTAGCATTTACAAATACGATTAAAGCGATAAAACCATTGCATATTAGTAATTCCAATAAGGACGCAGAATTAGTAAAAATAAATCGCCGAGATATATATGGGATATTGAGTATCATACCTTCGCAATTCTTTCTATCTAAACGTGCTAATGCAATTAGTCCTAAAAAAGAGAAAACAATTGATGAATTGAGGGCTGACGCAATGAATATCATTGATATCATTGAAGTCCAAAAAAAAACTATTACGCTACCTTCATTGAATACCGACAAGGGCGATAGTGTTGAAGCGGATATAAAGACCTCAGATACTACCTTCAATGTTAATATGGAAACAAAAATAAAGATTGACGGGGTGCTAGGTAATATTATGAGTAATTTTAAGGAGAATGGCAATAATGATCCTGTAAAATCTGTTAGCAATCTGCAAAGATATTGCTCGGCTACTAATATAATCAAGAATAAAAATACAAGGGGATTAACTGCATCTTTTCAAGATGGTAAATATGCGCTATTGCTAGGTAAGTTTACTAGTTATGAAATTACCGAATATCAAAAGAATATAGATAATGATAGTGATGATAAAAACAATGTATATTATGATGTTGATATGAAGGTAAACGCCCCTTATAAAACGATGCTTCAAAACAGCATTCAATTTACTGATATGTATTATCCTAAAAATAGAGATTACAATAATATCTGCTATGTAATATATCGATGGTCGCTTAAAAAATATGAAGATAGCAATTTATATTTAGAAGGCTGCTATCTTGTCCCGCCGCCGCCCAAAGTGTAATAGATGTGGTAATTTAATTTATTTTTTCATATTATTTTAGGATATATTTAACCTAAAAATACGTAAAATTTATATTAGTGGTTTATTATGAACTTAAGATTGATAAGATGCTCCGTAGTTTTATTAGGAATAAATCGCGCAAAATCAAAAATAAGTATGCTGAATATACAACCGCTTATTGCATCAAAGTTGCTCTAAGCGAATGGAAAAAAACTAACTAATTTGCTATGTATATCTATATGTATATGTATATCTATAGTTATAATTATAATGGTTTTAGTTCAATTTAGGTTGTATTACAGGTTCTAGGTTCTTCAGAGGTATATCTACAGGTTTCCTTTCATCATCAAAGTTTTTCCCTCGCTCATTCTCTAGAAGTGTGAAAGTAGCACCTTTATAACTGCCTAGTATCAATGATGTAGTATATTCCTTATTATTTCTCAAATATTTAATAATAATTTTATCATTTGGCTTAAAATTTTTAAGTATTATGTTTAGATTATCTGGATTATTTATAGGCATATTGTTAATAGCTATAATAATATCGCCTATGCTTATTACCTTCTTTGTTTTTTCATCTCTAGTAATACCTTGCAGACCTGCTGCATATGCTGGAGATTGCTTAGGAACATCTAAAATCAGAATTCCTTTAGCAATAATTGGGATACCACTTTTCTCTGACTCAACAATTGACGGGTTTCTTTCCATATATGAAATACCTAGAATGGCTTTTTGAACGTAGCCAGTATCAATAATGTCGCATATAGATTTTAAAGCGGATGATATGGGAATTGCAAAACCAATACCTGCTGATACTCCCATCCCAAGAGATGCTGTGTTAATACCTATGATTTCGCCATCGCTATTCAAAAGCGGTCCTCCGCTATTGCCTGGATTGATTGCAGCATCTGTTTGAATTATACCAAATATCTTTCTTCCCGTCGGTGCAGTTATTTCGCGGTTGATTGCAGAGATTATTCCCGTAGTAAATGTATGGTCTTGACCGAACGGATTACCTATAGCGAAAGCAAACTGCCCTATACGCGGTTTAACATCCTTATTATAGTTAATCACTTGCAGTTCGCTTTCAGGTGCATCTATTTTTAGAATAGCCAAATCAGTATCAGGATCGACCCCAGTTAATTTTGCAACATAAGTTTTTTTAACTCTATTTATATCAGTTATCGTAACTAATGCTTTGTCGACCTTGTTTATTACGTGAAAGTTAGTAATAATATGCCCTTTTTTATCCCAAATAAATCCAGTTCCTACGCCTTTTGGCAAATCCTCCTTATTCAGATTGTATTTATCTGCCATACTAGAGTATTCAGTGCTAATATAGCATACAGAAGATATTGATTTTTCAAAAATATTTGTCTGCTCCTCTTCAATATATTTTATGATATCTTTGGAACTTATTTTATTATCAATTACTGATTGCTCAGCATTTACCTTTTTACTATTTAGCGTATTCAAGGCTATGCTATAAAATATCATTTCACGCCTCTTAGTTATCAACGAATGCTTCAGGTTTGCCCCGTCCAGTTTCATATACATCGGCGTTTTATTAGGTATATAACAATACATAGATTGGATATATTGAATTATTACTAATCCATAAAGCAATGCGTTCTTGAGTTCTTTCATATGATATTTATATATTATATATAGTTTTATATATAATATATAGTTTTATATATTATATATAGTTTTATATATTATATGAAAAAATGATTTAATTCATATAATACTTACTACTACTAATATAACTAATGACAGATATTATAAAAATAAGTAGATTGGAACTATTAGAGAAATGTAAAAGCATCGGTATTAGAAATTGTTGTTCAAAAAATAAAAAGCAACTAATTGAACTAATTGAAACTAAAATGCAACTGCTCGAACACAATGCTCTTTTAGAGAATACGGAACAATCATATAATATCACACAATCAACCCCATTAAATGTGATTGACTTATTTTGCGGGTGCGGAGGTATGTCAAAAGGCTTAACTGATGCGGGACTAAATATAATAGCAGGTATAGATATTTGGGATAAGGCAGTAATAAGTTATAATAAGAATTTTGAACACAAAGCATACTGCGAAGACTTAACACAATTATCTCCTGAAAAGTTTAATGATTTATACAATAAGGATAATAAAACAATAGATGTTTTAGTTGGAGGACCACCTTGCCAAAGTTTTAGTATTGCGGGGAAACGAGATAAGGATGACCCGCGAAATGCCTTATTTATGGAATATGTAAAATATCTAGATTATTTTAATCCTAAAGCATTTATTATGGAAAATGTAATTGGAATGCTGTCAAAAAAAACTGCAAACGGCGAACAGGTAATTGATATTATAATGGAGCAACTAAATAAAAATTATAATTGTATAATAACAAAGTTATACGCCAGCGATTTTGAAGTTCCTCAGAATAGAAGGCGTGTAATAATTATAGGTGTTAGAAAAGATTTAGATATTTATCCAAAAGAGCCAGTTTCTACAATAAAATCCGTAGATGAGAGAATACCTGTTAAAGCTATATTGCTAAATAAAGAGGACATTGATGCAAAATATTATTTAAGCGAAAAAGCATTGGCTGGAATAGCAAATAAAAGAGCAGTGAGCAAAGGGAAGGGTTTTGGGTTTGGTGCCCAAATGCTAGACTTAGACAAACCATCATATACAATCCCTGCAAGATATTGGAAGGATGGCTATGACGCTTTAGTTAAATATAATGAAAAAGAAATTAGAAGATTGACAATTACAGAACTAAAAAGGATACAAAGTTTCCCTGATAATTACGTGATAGAAGGAACAAAAAAAGACATTATAATGCAAATAGGTAATGCGGTTGCTTGTAAGTTGGCTTATTATCTTGGTAAATATTTAATCAATACTCTTCGTTCTCTTCGTTCTCTTCGATAATCAAATTATTTTTTATTATTATTTTTCCATATATACAAAAAATGAATACATATAATATATATTTATATTATTAGAATTAATGAATAAAAACAAGGGATGTCCTGAGGGGAAAGTTATTAATCCTATATCAGGAAGATGCATAAATAAGGAGGCTCTAGATAAAATAAATAAAAAGAAGGAAAGAGATGACCAAAATAGGTTATTGCTTAATGACATATTGCCTAATAATAAGAAAATTATAGATAACCTTAAAATATTAGCAGACTATGAAAGAATAAATAATGAGCCATTCAAAGTGAAGGCTTATGAAAAAGTAATAGAAGCCATAGAATTGCTCGACAAAGATATAGAAACTTTAGAGGATATTAAAAGTATTAAAGGGGTTGGTAAAAAGATAGAGGACAAATTAATAGAGTTCCTGAATACAGGAAATATTACAGAGGCTGATAATGCTCTGAATGACCCTAGATATATTTTAGGGAACAAACTAAAAAGTATTTATGGAGTTGGTCCCGCAAAGATAAATGATTTAATGGCGAAAATTAAGGATTTTGACGAACTTAAAGAGCATCCTGAATTATTGAATGAGAAGCAAAAAATAGGCTTAAAATATTACGATGATATGAATTTAAGGATACCTATCACTGAAGGGAGAAAACATTTTAAAATAGTAGATAAAATATTGAAAAGTCTGGACAAGGACAAAGACATTGAATTTGAATTTGTAGGCAGTTATAGAAGAAAGAACAAGGATATGGGGGATATTGATATATTAATTAAAAATAAGCAGGGGTTAGTTTTAAAAGATATTATAAAACAACTAGAAGGGTCAGGCTATATAATTGAAAAATTAGCATTAGGTAATAATAAATTTATGGGATTATGCAAGTTGTCCCCTGAATTACCAGCACGTCGCATAGACATATTAATAGCGGATCCTTCGCATTATTATTTTGCTCTCCTTTATTTCACAGGCTCTTATAGTTTTAACATCTATATGCGCAAGATAGCTTTAAAAAAAGGCTTATCATTATCTGAATATGGGTTCAAAGATATTTCTAATTCTAAAATTATCATAGACACTTCTGATATTATCCATAGCGAAGAAGACATCTTTAAATATTTAGAGATGACTTACGTAGAACCTAGTAAAAGATGAATATGATATGATAAGGATATGACAAGGATAACTACGATACCATATAAGGTTTATTTAAATAATATAATTAAATATCCTAATAATTTTCTACCTATCCTGATGGCTACCATTACAATGTATTCATACAAAAGTGATACTAAAATTGTCCTATCGCACGTTTATGATTTGTTGGCAAAAGAGAACCAATATATAGATTGCGAATACCTTGAAATTGATAGAAAACATTATAGGGATTATAAAAAGGAGAACTCTGATTATATTTTTATTCATAGTTTTGTTCCTGAAAGTGGCAAATATGTTATTAAGGATAAGGACAATGATATTGAAATAGAAATTTGCGATTTCATTTTAAACGACAAGGTTCAAGTCTTCGGATTTAAAGAAGAATTCTTTCATATTAAAAAGGTAATTTTTAAAAGCGGCACAATGGGCAATATTACTTCTTTTATTGAAGATGCCATTAATAAAAAGTTTAAAGAGAAGAAGGAGAAGTTTGCCGAAGTTTCTGGTGATAAAATTATTAAAAAGAAGTGGACGGGGTATTGCTGGGCATATGATTCGTCTATTCCCAAAAGAAAATATGAAAACATCTTCTTGAAAGAAAACCATCTAGTTAAAATCAAGGAGCCTATTGCGAAATTTATAGCAAAGGAGACGTATAAAGCCTATAATAAGCACGGGATACCATATAAAATGAATATTATGCTTCACGGGGCACCTGGTGTCGGTAAAACATCGCTTATTCATAGTATTGCATCCGAATGCGGGGCTAATTTATGCGTTCTTAATATCAATGCTGAACTTAAGGAAGAAGCGATGATTGAGGCGATTTCGCAAGTTAATGAAGACGATAAGAGGTCTATCCTCGTGCTTGAAGATATCGATTGTATTTTTGTAGATAGGAAGGTAAATGATAGTATGAAAAATAATATTACTATGAATGGTATATTGAATTGCTTGGACGGATTTAATAATCCCGAAGGACTGATTGTTATTATGTCTACGAATTTCCCTGATAAATTAGATGACGCACTTATGCGGTCTGGGAGGATTGATTTAGATGTCGAATTGACTTACCTTGATAAATACCAAACACGTAATATGTTTTTATCATTCTTTAATAATGAAGAGCATTTTGAGCAGATGTGGGAAAATATCAAAAAGTATTCTATTGAACCCGCGACAATGATGCAGTTCCTATTCAATAACAGAGACACTGAAGATATTACTAGTAAGTTTGACGACCTTTATAAAATTATTGAGAAAAAGTTCTCATCAAATAAAAATGATATTTATATGTAGTTATTATCATTTTATTGATATATATATTATATATAATATATTATATATTATATTATTAAGATAAATTATAATGGGACAAAAAGCAAGTAAGCCCGTTGCTGAAGAAGTTGATAAGACTAAAGAACAAATAGATGCTGCTTATAATGTTTTAAAAAAAGCAGAGGAATTTCAATGTAGAGAGTATGAATATGATGCTGGTATTAACATAATTAATATGAAAATGCTTAATGTTTTTATGCTACTTTTTATATTATTTTGTATTGTAATATATATTTATTTGTTATTTAGGACTAGGAAAAAATATAAGTAAGTAAAACATATAAATACATATCTATATACATATATACATACAGATACAATTTAAGATGGACATTACCAATGGTAATGACAATGCTAATTCTAATAAAATAGTTATCAGTATTGATATACGGGAAACCAATGTATATAATGATATAATTGATAGAGACCTCGATAATTACAAGGATAATATCCAAATTATCTCTGCAAACTTATTGATAGGAGATATCCATATAACATATAACAATAGCCTAACGCACATATTTGAAAGAAAGACGTTAGCAGATTTACAAGCATCTATTTTAGATGGCAGGTATAAAGAGCAGAAAGCCCGACTATTATCAAATACCTCTCAAAAATACATAACTTATATTATTGAGGGCGACAACATACTATCTTCTAACTGCTTCTCAAAATATAAGTCAATGATACAAGGTGCCTATCTTCATACGATGTTTAGAGATAACATACGCATTCTATATACTAAAAATATTGTGGAGACTACTACATTAATCTTGTTAATATCTACAAAAATACTTGATAAACCTGATAAGTTCCTATATGAAGAATATACGGCTGATAAATGCTATACGGATTTTGTAAAACTGAAAAAGAAGAAAATAGATAACATAGATTTGAAGACGTGTTTTATAATGCAGTTATCTCAGATACCTATGATATCCAATGTAATCGCTAAAAATATTTATGCGAAATATAAGTCGATGGGAAACCTTGTTAAATCGCTTATGCCTTTTGAAAGTGCTGAGCAGAAAATCAAGGAACTTTGTAAATTAGATGGCGTTGGCAAAGAAAAGGCTGCTAGTATTGTAAAGTATCTTTTCACTGATACTGAAGAAGAAACAGAAAATTAATTTCTTTTTTTTATATATAAGATTAAAAAATAAATATTATTAAAAATAAATGAAGAATGAATGTATTGATAAAATAAATAATGAAGCAACTCTAGAGGATATTATTATAAAGTATGTGAAAGAGAAAGATGAATATGACGAAGAGCCATTCTATATTGTCGATTTAGACAAAGTCGAACAGCAGTATAATAAGTGGGTCGAATATTTACCTAATATACAACCATTTTTTGCAGTTAAGTCAAATCCCGACAATATAATAATTAATATGCTGGCAAGGTTTGGATGCAATTTTGATTGTGCTTCTAAGAATGAATTGAGGAATGCTTTAAGTATCGCGAATAACCCTGAAAGAATAATATTTGCGAACCCGTGCAAAGTGTCGTCGCATATAATATTCGCACGTGAAAATAAAATTAGCAGGATGACTTTCGATTGCTTAGAAGAATTAGAGAAAATACATACTATATATCCAGATGCCCAAATAATACTAAGAATATGCGTAGATGATACAAATAGCAAATGTAAATTTAATTCTAAATTTGGATGTCCTCTATGTAATATCCCAAGTATATTTGAGCGTGTAAAGAGTTTGCAAATGAATTTAGTGGGCTTTAGTTTTCACGTTGGAAGTGGTTGTAGCGACCCCCGTAGTTATTATAATGCTATTAAAGATTGCGCGGTAAGTTATAAGTTGTCAAAGGACTACGGGTTTAATATAAGTATAATAGATATTGGCGGGGGGTTTCCTGGTGTTGATAAAAATATCAGATTTGCTGATATATGCGATAATATAAATGAAGCGATTGCTGACTTTTTCGCATATGAAACGGCAAATGACACTATTAAATTCATTGCAGAACCCGGACGATATTTTACGGAAGCAACACATACGCTAGTAATCAACGTGATAGCTAAGAAAAAAGAAGATAATGTTATTAAATATTATTTGAATGATGGCGTATATGGGTCTTTCAATTGTATTAATTATGACCACCAAACGCCTGAATTAATCCCATTATTACCTTGCGATGCCAAAAAATACAATACAACATTCTTCGGACCCACTTGCGATAGCTTAGATTGCATATACAAAAACATACAATATCAAGAACTTAATATAGGTGATTGGCTATATGTTCGCAATTTTGGGTCATACACAATAGCACCAAGCACATCCTTCAATGGTTTTGAAGTAAATAATAAAAAATATATACATACAACACTAACTATTTAATATTATATTTTTTCTTACTAAATAATGATAAATTCGGGGTATTTCGCATCAACGTTTTTAAGTTCTTCCTGCGAAATTGTTTGTGGGTCTACAAGAACTAAGAAATATAATGTAGATTTATCTTTTGTATCTTTATAGCAGGGCCAAACTCTTCTAGGCGCAGGTTTTTTGTGCGCATCAACGTGCTTAAGACCAGCAGTTGTATCTACCGCTTTAATAGCATCACATAATTTTAAGACATTCTGATTTGTAGTTATAGTAGCAATAATAAATCCTTCCTTATTTTTAGAAAATGTGTGATTATAAGGATGTTTATACAATTCTAATAAAACACATCGCATAGTTTCCTCTGATTTATAAATCCTATATAATTTTTCATCAGTTTTATCTTCAACAACTGGTAAATCTACAGGTTCTAAATTAGGAATATTCTTTGCAGTAAGCATAGTTGTTTTTGCGTTTATTTTCCCCTTTTTCTTCGTGAAGCCAGCTGACTGGTAATCATTTACGCCATATGGGTCATTGTATGTTTTTTCATATTCTTCTATTGCTTTTATTGAAGTCCTATGAGGACCCGTTTTATGCCCGTCTTCAATAACATCGCGCCAATATCCAGACATACGTCCTGTAAGACCTTGTATTTGGACGTTATTATCTATGGTCTTTGTAAAAAGTTCGTGTGTCGCACCAATGCGAAGTTTCCAGCGATTAGGGATAAGGTTAGCCCTGCGAAAGAGCCCCTTAATACCGATGACAATATGCTGCTTTAGAGGTTCCTTAAAGAAACTACTTATTTCTTCTGGCGAAAGACGATCTTTGGATGTGTGGTTTTTGAATAAAACCCCTTTGCGAATACACGCATCCTGAACCATATCAGCATTACCTTTGCCCTTATTGCCTTTTACACGAACAATATGAACTCTGTAATCTTCGCCGTAATTCTCAATAATATCTTCACTAACCCATTTATCAGCACCTTCCTTCTTACTAAGGTCATAGTATTCCTTGACAATACCCATATCCAAGAAATCCTTGTGTCCTATGTAAGAAGAGGGAATAGTCATCTTGTAGAGTTCGTGAAGGTCGCCCCACCTATATAGGTCATAAAGTTCCTTAATCATCGTTGCGCTGATGAATACAAAACGATTGTTATTCTCCTTCATATGCTTTGCATCCAATATACCAGCGTCCTTGAGAATAGTATGAAGAACTTGTTTTTCGCCATCTCCAGTGTCAATCTCATCAATAATAATGAGGCTGTCCCTAATATTGCTATGAAGACCTGCATTTTTAAGTTGTCCGTGATGTTTGATTTTATCCTTAAAACAGCCTGGTGCTTTGCAAATCATATCTTTCTCCCAACCAGCATTACTCATACCAGTAAGAATTCTAACATTCTTTGGATTTACTACAAACTCATCGTCATTATGAGTTGTTAGAAGTTTTGCAATCTCAATCATAAGACCATCTGCACCAACCTTTGTCTTCTTTTGAATGCTGATAACACGGCAATTTTTGCTATAGAACATATTTACGATATTGTATGCATCTTCCATTTGATTGGGGTAGATGTATTCAGATGTTGCAGTATCATCTCCCTCTTTGAATAATCTGTAATTTGTTGCTATTGCTGACTTGTATGACTGCAACACATCTTCACGTCTTGCTGATATTACTTCACTATCTTCAATCTGGCGAGACATACTAATATAGATGTCTTATAGATTTCAGGTATATGTTCAGGTCTTGTTCACAGGTATTTGATATCTTCAATATCAGGCGGTATATTCAAGGTTCTTAGTAATAATAAAAAAATAACTTATCAATTTTTAATATATTTTTGATATTTTATAACATATTTATTCTACACAATATATACACATATATCACAACTCATACACCTAAATCAATTTAGTAATTTCCTCTATCATATCTTCTAATTTTGGCTCTACAAGTTCGCTATAATTTATTTTAAGTGTTGCATCTCCATAATTTTGAGGTTGTAATCCATTAACTTTAACAGGATATGCCCAATGCGATGTTGTTCTTTTATCTGCAAAATATTTCTGTCTTTTTTCAAGCATCTTCTTTGATAAATTACTTCGAGGTAGAAAACTTACATATTGAACTATTCGCTCTTCATTACTATTAATACCATTGTTATTACCATATTGATTTTGGTGAAATGTTCTGGAATCCCATAATACCAAAGAACCTGCTTTAATATTTAGGACTTTTCTTTTATCACTAATCTTATCTAGATATTGCTGCTCTATAAGAAGCCAATCTTTTGTTGATGTTAAATTATATTCTTTTGCATATTCTTCGTGTAGTTTATGGCTACCTTCATATACTACAAGAGTTCTATCAGAATTTGACGTTAAAGCCACAAATCCCTGAATACATTTTACACCTTTTTTTGTAGGTGCTTGATCTGTATGCGTCCAAGTCGTATCTTTCTTTTTACAATTTGCAGGTATATAGCAACACCCATCATAACTAACAACTACGTCTTCCGTATCCCAAATATTTTTGAAAACATTACTTACATTTGGACGTGTTCTAATATACCACGCGTGCCTTTGATGCCCAACTTCGTGAAACTTAATAATCCCGTGAGGACTTATTTTGCTATGCACCCCCTCTATTTGCGGATGCGAAGCAAACCATTCCCTAAAATATTCAATTGACGTTGCTACTTCTTCAGCCGTCAAAATATTCTCTATAACACAATAACCTTTCTCAGCTAGTTCCGCTTGCACTTCTTGCGCTGCTTGCATAGCAGAAGACATTTGTATAATTGTCTGTGGTATAGTTATTAAAAGCGTTGCATCAATTTTTATCAATTATCATAAAAAATATTACAAATTTATATTGGTTCCCTTTATCTTTTCAGTTTGTATAATATAAAAAAATTGATAATCTATATAAATATATTTATATAGATATATAAAATGGATTATTTTACAAAAACGCGTGAAGAATTAATAACGATTTGTAAGGAAAATAATATTAAGGGATATAGTAGTAAAAAGAAAGATGATATCATTAAATTGTTATCAACAATTTCAGATGATACAGAAGATACAGAAGAGAAAGAAGATAATCACACAAGAACAAACCATAAATTTACATTTATAGATTTATTTTGCGGAATAGGCGGGTTTCATCAAGCATTAAAAAATATAGATGGTGAATGTGTATTTGCTTGCGATATTGATGATAATTGTAGAATAATTTATGAGAAAAATTATGGAATTAAACCAAAGAGCGATATTACAAAAATTAAAATAGATGAGATACCATATTTTGATGTATTGTGTGGAGGATTTCCTTGCCAACCTTTTAGTAAGGCTGGATTTCAAAAGGGCTTTGACGATGATAGAGGTAATCTATTCTTTAATGTATGCAATATAATAAAAACACATATGCCGAAATATTTATTATTAGAAAATGTTAGAAATTTAGCGACGCATGACGAAGGTAATACGTGGAAAGTAATATATGAAAGCATTGATACGCTTGGATATTATACTTACGAGATGCCTGTAATCTTGAATACATTACATTTTAATATTCCTCAAAATCGCGAGCGTGTTATCATAATGTGTAAAAGGAAGGACTTAGGAGAATTACAAACATTACCAATCATTCCAAAAAATCCCAAACATAATTTAACAAGATATATTAAAGATTTCTTGTGTGATAAGAAAGATACTGAAAAATATTTAATAAATGGAAAAATGAAAGATATCGAAATTATATGGGATATATTTATTAAATTATTGATTGAAAATAAAATAGATATTCCAAAATTTCCAATATGGACTGATTGGTGGGATAATATATATGAAGATGATGATACATTTTATATCAAATATAAGTCGTGGATAGATAAAAATCGCGACTTCTATAATAATAATAAGGCAATCTTAGAAGATTGGTTAATTACTTCAAGAACAAATAAAAATTGGTTTGGTTCAGTAAGAAAATTTGAGTGGCAAGCAGGTAATTTATTAGATAATGATAGTATGAATAATGTTTTATGGAGTGCAAGAGGTTCGGGTATTCGAGTAAAGAGATGTGATTATATACCAACTTTAGTTGCGATGGCTATGATACCCGTGTATGGACCAGAAAGTCGTAAATTGTCGCCTAGAGAATTATTAAGATTACAATCATTTCCCGATACATTCCAATACAATGAGAAAAATATATATAAACAGGTAGGGAATTCAGTTAATGTAAGAATGATAGAACGTTGTGCAAGATTTTTAATAGATAATGAAGAGTTATTATGAAAACGCATTCAATATATTAAATTTTAGATCTTTGTTTGGAGTTGGCAAATCTATACATAATTTTTGAGAAATACTGCGTTTTAGCATTATATATACAAACTGATGGTCTATAAGGGTGTTTGTTTTATTATTACAAGATAATTCAATGAAATATTTACAAAATTGCTTATCAATTAAATATATACCTGATGGGATTTCATCATTATATGAAATTTTTTTATTTGATTTAGTTTTGACCAAGTTTTTAACCCACCATACCCCTGTTTTTAGATTTATAATTAAGATGTTGCTACTAAAATGCTCTCTCGTTGTTTTTGTTTCATTTTTAGACCAGTCCAAAGCAATTGAAGATTTGCCGTTAATCTTTTTTTGCGATAGAGGAACTCCGCATATTTTCATATCACTTTCTCCATCGTGATAATCGCTATATAAGGATAATTTTGTTTCAAATAACTTGCATAAAAGCATATCAATTAGTGTTCCGCCAGATAACCCAGCACCATCACCTTTGCAATGTTTTGTGATTGAATGGCATTTATTAGATAAATCCTGCAAATCTTCCTTACTTAAAGAGTTGCTTAAATAATTATGTATTATTCTTAGTTCTTTTGTATTTGTTCTTCTTCTCCACCATTTTTGCAATAATATAGCAGAGCTTTGTTGCAGTAGCATCTTTATTTTATTTTCAACTAATTTTCCAATTTCTTTGTCTCCCGTGTTAATGCTCATCGTTTCTTAGTTTTTATTAGAAAACTAACACTATCAATTATTATTATAAATTATAAAAAATAGTATATATTTAGATATCTAATTTACCTTGCGTTTTCCTTGTCTTTTTTCCACCTGCAAGAGTTCCTGTAGTAATTTTAGGAGACCCTCTAGAAGACCCCTTCTTATATTTACTAATTAATTCGTCTATATATTCTTCGGCTTCAAGGTTTAAACTATAATCTAACCCATATGGCATTGCAGAAATCAAGCATTCATAAGCACTATGGTCAGGGCACATAGTGCACCACGCTATTCCTACAAGTGTGCTTAATTCTAAGTCATACCTTTTGAATAATAAACACGTTTGTATTATCATATCTATAGAACCAGCGGGACCGCTAATTAAATTATTATTGTATTTTTCAGCAATTGGCACTAGAAAATGTTTTTTATTAATTACCCAACTCATTTGCCCCGTCACCCATTGAACGTGTGTATCACTATCTCTTATTTGCATAAACTCCTTTTCACGTGTGCTTAATTCAGGTTTAATATCACTTATTAATACTTTGTATTTTTCTTGTTCATCTTGAGGACGACTTCTTCTCAAGTTTCCAGCACAACCAAAAGGAAACCCTACAACACGAGATAATAGAAGGACACCTGTTTCAGGAGCAATAACAACATTACATAAGGCACACGCATCTTTAGTGGTAGTAGGTTTTATAATATCAAACAACACGGCATCATCTTTAGTTCCTATTAATCTTTTTAATTTATTCTTAATAACTCTCAATCTATCGTGATTGATATAAGGGAACCTTGTTTTTGCATCCTTCATACATATTAAATTAATGATAATATAACAATTATTTATAAACATAGCAATCGCAGTTGTTTTTTCCCTAATATTCCCGTTGTTGATTACATCAATAACATCCTTTTTGCTTACCTGCCCTGCTTCTTTTATATTATTACGATGCAACATTTCTGCGATTTTTTCATCATCATTCCCTAAATCACTTAACAATCTATAAATATCACCAAGTATTAATGAAGCATAATTATGCATTTCTTGAATTTCATAAATCTTTTCGTAAATCCTTCTTTCCTTCCCCGTTTCCTTTTCCATCTATATAATATATATCTAATAAAAATAAAAAAATGATTATCAGTTATATTATATAAATCACATACAGATGTCTATATCAAGTTTGATATCTAACGAGGAAAAAATATCAAGAGTTGGTAAGAAATGGGTAGATGAAGAAGATGCTATATTGATTGAAGAAATTACTAATAGAATACCATTAGAAGATATAGCATTAGAACATAAAAGAACTATTGTAGGTATTAAATCACGCATTATATCTAAAATTATGTATCCTAAATACAAGAATGACAATGTTAGTATGGATGATTTATCAATTGAATATAATATTGAAAAAAGTTTGGTAGAAAAATATATAAATAAACTCGAGGAGAAGGAAAAAAGTCCAAAGAAAGAAATAAACAAGGTAAATAATGTTGGTGATAATAAACTAGAAGTTAATGATAAAAGTCTAATGATAATGCATGGAAAAAAATGGGATAAAGAACAAGATATACAATTACTCGATTTATATTCTGAAGGATATGATATTGATATGATAGCTAATAAATGTAATCGAACAAAATCATCAATAAAACTTAGGTTATCGCATTTATGTTTTAATTATTTCAAAGATGATATGATTAAAATTAAGGATGATGTTATTTGCAAATATCATAATATATCTTAAAAATAAAAAATATATATACGCACACACTCTCCCCACTAGTTTAAGTATCCCTTGCTACTATCACATAAATATGAACTTGCTATTGAGAATTATTATTTCATAGTATTTACGGATATTACCAATATCTTTAAGTCTCCCTGTGTCTTGGGTATTCATTATTTTACCCATTATATTATCAATATTATCTTCAGTATATATCTGCCTCTTTTTAACAAAATCATTGTATAGGTGATGCGCTCTATTATATTCGTCTTTTAGATTTTTATAATTTAATGTTATGTAATATATATTATTGGGGTTATAAGCAATTATCTTTTTTATTAATGATATTATTTCGTTATCCTTATCCCTACAATCCTCATTAGTCTCTTCCCATATCTTTCTATTTTTATCATTCTTAATAAAGGCATTTGATACAATCTTATTTGTCTTGATTTTCTTAGTAATCTTAATGGTCGCTTCCAAATTTAGAGGCAGTGTATCATCTATAATATTGTTATCATCTACCTTGCTAGATACCGAAGCAGCAGCCGCCGCTTTCGCGACTTTAGGAGTATCCTTAGGAGTATCCTTGATTGCCTTTTTGCTACTTTTCCTGACTTTTGCTACCTTAGGTTCTGTTAGCATAGTAATGAACCTGTCGAATAACAGCTCTTTTACCATCATTAGTTTAAGGTTATTTATTCTATTCTTTCTTCGTATTTCATTCTGATACATTGGTTTCTCTAACAATGCCTTTTCTACATCATCCCAATATTCTTCGCATTTATCATAGCCTGGCAGTTGGTCTAAACATAAAGCATAAAGTTGCAATACAGGTTTCATAATTTGATTAGTAATATAATGTAAATAATCTGGTATCAAACTATTCTGCACAATATAATCAGGATGTTCTATGCGGTCTCCTTGCAATGATGTAGTTTTCGCTCCAGCAGTTTTAATATATACAAAGGGAATACGCTCATTCACAACAGGGCGATTACCCGGATCCCTTGCACCTATTCTATCCGCCAACACCTTATGAGCAATTTTTGACGGGTCTTTGTAGGTCGCCCGTAAACTTTTGGTTATCACGAGTTCTTTGATAGACGTTTTGCCATCTACAAGATTACTTAGTTCATCTTGTAAAAATTCGATAGAGCCGTCCAAATCTTGCTTCTCCAATATGATATTTATTACACCACCATATATCTTCTTGACTATCTGAGCATTGTCTCGGCGTTTCAATACAATACCCATAGACTTCTGCTTATATTTTGTGGTATCATTTTCATACAAATTGCCTACATATCGCTTCTTGCTAAATAGAATAAACGGATATAGACATTTTTCATAATTTAATTTTTGCGGACTAGGCATAATATCAGGAACATTTATATGTTTCTCAACGTCCTTTCCGATATCAATGGCAAACTGCAAAGCATCCTTACCGAATACCTCGTTCCCCTCTTTATCCGTCAAAGGGAACTTGCAAAATATCGAGTCTGTGTCCCCGTATATAACCTCAGCACCATAGTTTCTCTCAACATAATCTTTTGCAAGCATAATCATATTTCTTCCTGTTGCAGTGGTGCACGCAGCAATCTCCTTCAAATAGATAGAAGATGTTCTCGCGCCTATCTGTCCATATAGCGAATTTGCAGTAACCTTATAAGCTACTTGCAGAGCATCCAATACGTCCTGTTCGAATATATTATAGGTATCTTTAATATCCCTAATATTATCTTTGGATACTATTATGTTGCTTTTTGCATCTATATTATATACTTCGTATTGTTTGCCTTTATCCACGCACATACCCGAATATACTTTTCCATCAATTGCGGTAATCGTTTTGTATTCTATCTTTTTCCGCGTATTCTTTCGCTGCTTTAGCAACATATCTAAGACATCTGCGATAATACCTTTGCGCCCGTCTTTGTATTGGACAAATACGCAATCCTTCTCTCCAGTCTTCTTTTTCTTATCCCCGACACCTTCATATAAATCATAGGATATTGTTTTGTATTCTATGTTAGGGTCTTCGACGCGATATTTTTCATCCATCAAGTAGCAATCGTGAGAAAGATTGCACGAAATCATCGATGAAGGATATAGAGAGCCGTAATCAAATACTACAATCGGTTCGTTCAAATATATCCCTTCCTTCGGCTCTAATACAACTGCGCCTTCGTATCCATTGTCCAGTTCCTCCATATTTTCGCGATATGATTTAATCGTTGGTATAAGATATTCCCTGTCCATACATTCTTTGGCAATTAAAGAGAATATCTTAATACCTTGACCTCTGCGAAATAGGAAATTGAGAGGAACGAGGCATACGTTGCCCATACCAATATTATTTTCAAGTATTTTTAGTTTATGTATCAGCCGATTAACAAGACAACAATCTTGAATACAATATTTGGCAATAACACATCTATCCTCGCTATTCCCTTTGAATTTATCGAATATCTCTTGAGGTTTCAAGTCATTCTTATTGTCGCCTAGAAATATTGATGCGACATTGTCTAACTTATAGCTATCTAGTTTTTGGTCTCTTTGCATAACTTTGAGCAAATCTATCAATACCGACCCATCTATGTCAATATATCTTAATATATTATCACCTAGAGCCGACGAAGATAGCTTTAATTCTACGAGGGATGACTTGCGTGTTATAAGTCTCCCAAAGCCCACTGAAAATTCTTCGAGAATATTTAACTCGGTTGCTCTCTGCCAAATATATTCCATATCAAACCCAAAGATATTATAGCCAGTTATAATATCCGAATTAAGGTTGTTCATAAGTTCCTTCCATTTAATGAGGACTTCCTTTTCAGTATCATAATACTCCACATCGCATCCGTCAATCTTATCGCAACTATTTAAGGTTATTATGTTTTTATAAACGATATTATCAGACCCATAGATATGGCAAGTCGTCCCTATCTGAATTATCTTGTCCCCCTCAAGAGGCACCAAGTTATTCGTCAAAATATCTGTTAGTTTCAATTCCTGAGCATTTAACTCGCGAATAGTCATTTTATTTCCCTTAATGTCTTCGTCGTCTTCGCCGTCATTGCCATCGTCGCCGTCATCGCCGTCTTCGGCATCATCGCAGTCATCTCCGCTACCGCCGCTACCGCCGTCCTTTTTTCCAGTTGCTGAAGATTTCTTGATGGATGCAGCGATTACATTTAATATATCAATTATTTCAGGAATATGCGGCTCTATTCTTTGAGAAATTGATGATATGTAATTATGCGCCAACTTATTTTTAGCATATACTCGATTAATCTTTACGTCCTTCGAGCTATCTATAATGATATCTTCAAAATATATAGTTTGCAGCCAGCTTATAATAGTATCCGCATCATATTTATAACCTAACTTAGCGACTATTGCGAGGTCTTGAGCGACTTTACTATAATTTTTCTTGGCTACTGGGAAATCGCCGTGACTACTAGAACATTCTATATCAAAAGATGTTATCAGCAAGGGGGCTATCTTATTCACTTGGATAGGCATAATATTATTGTATTCTGTTATAATATTGTAATCACACCTGCTATTATCTTCATCCATATCATACGTCCCCTTGTCTATTCTAACCCAATCGCAAGGTTTGATATTTTGCGTGTGAATATATTTTAAGAAAGGGTCTATGTTGGTTTCATAAAGTTTGAAATCATTCTTCTCAAGACTTTTAAAGTAATACTTTAGATTATTATATAACTTAAGAGATTTCACAGATACCTTGAGAAAGCGAAATATCTTGTCATTCGTAAAACCCCAAAAGTCCTTCTTCTTAACCATCTTAATATTCACAAAATGGCTTTCGAGATTATTCGGTATGATTTTCTTGCTATATTCTTTCCATACGCCGTTGTTATTAAATCTCGTCTTATAATAATCGTTCAGCATTACCTCCTTTAGTTCGTCCAACTTAGCCTTGAAAGCAGTCTTACTCATAGCCTCCCAATTATCTGGTGGTTTGATATAAAAGTATGGAACAAACCCTTTTACATTAACGCAATATGTGGCACCTGATGCTGCCCTGCCATAGATTAGAAGCGAATAAAGGTCTGTAGCGTCTCTCTGCAAATTAACTTTATCTGATTCGGGGTCATAGATATCCGTTATTTGAAACTCGACGACATCAGTATCTTTATCTATTGGTTCATATATTTTTTTGAGTAATTCCATTATACAGAGTATATTGCTTTAAATATTTAAATACAAATCATTTTTTAATTTATTATAATAAAATAAAATAGAATATTATGAATATAAGTGCGGAAGGGTTGGTTATATTATTCATAACTATTTTAGGTATATATTATGTATATAATTTTTACATAAATGCTGGGTTGATAAAGGTGAAAAGTAATATAGACAATGAAGAATACGTTGTGCAAATCAAAGAGGACGCAAAGGAAGCAGCAGATTTAATAGCGATTATTAAAGGCAAACTCAATACATTATTAGAACATTTAGAGAAATCCTATGGGAATAGTGATAAACGTGTCGCTATGCTTTTAAGCAATTATCGTCCTGAGAAAATCAGCGAAGGCGTTGATACACCTGGCTATACCAGTTATTCAATCAATAAAGGTGAGCAGATTGTATTGTGTCTCCGAAATAAAGATAAACTAATGGATATTAATACGATGATGTTTGTGGTGCTTCACGAGTTCGCGCATTTAGCGACGGAAAGCATAGGACATACTGAGGAATTTTGGACAAATTTCAAATGGATTTTAGAGGAATCGACTAATATCGGTATATATACTAGACAAGACTTTAAAAATAATAATGTGGATTACTGCGGTATCAAAATAACTTCGTCGCCTTTGTGAGTGAGTGGAATGCATAGTAATAGCAACTAAAATATATATAAGATATTAACAATTATTAAAATAATGTTAATATGTCAAATATAACTTGTGATACTAGTATATCCCTTGTGAATAGTTATAGCTATAATCATATAAATGACAATTATAACTACAACCATTTTGAGATATTCTTTGCGACCTTTGTAATGTTAATGCCTATCAGCAAGAAATATACGCAATATATTCAAAATGACCTAGTGCGCAGGAAAATAAATCAATATACAAATTGGAATATTTTGATGATTATTGCCAATAGCGCCTTATATAATATTTTCGATATAGATAATTATATTATATCGCGGTTTATCGCTATCAATTCAGTGCAGATTATGACGTTATTCCATCTATTTATGGTATATGATAGCAATGTCTTGTTTTGCGTGATGGATGCTACCCCGCTCTTATTAAAACACTCGATATTTAGCAGGATTTCAAACAACCTATTGGTTCGCTTCGAATACTTCGTCGCAAATATTGTTATCCATATATTACCTGTATATTACTATGGCAATTATTTAACACTAAAAAACAATGCCGCGAATGTTATATGCGACGATGAGGGATATAAGATACATATGTTTCATTATTTAATAATGTTCAAATTTATGTGGGTTCTAAATATATTTGGCGACTTTAACATAACTTCGATATATGTGCCGACTTTTAGCGGTTGCAATGTAAAGCTTATTAATCTCGTAGTTATCGTCGACTATATCACATACAAATTTGTCAATTATTTTTTATATAAGATTTGATATAATATATATATAAGATTTATTATAATTATACATATAAACATATATAATTACACTAATGATCCCTAAGATTATTCATCAAACGTGGAAGGATAAGAACCTTCCGCCAATTATATATAAGTTAGTAAGCGAGAATATCAGTTTCTTGAAAGCGAATGGATATGAATTGATGTTCTGGACGGATGATATGATATTGAAATTAATATCTGAAGAATATCCGAACTTCTATAATATTTATAAATTAGCCCGAACAGGGGTGCAGAAGGGTGATATTGCGCGCATTCTCTTAGTATATCATTATGGCGGAATATACATCGATTTGGACGTTCTTATCCTAAGAGATTTCAATGAAATACTAGATATGACTTCGAATAAATTATATATTACCTACGAACCATCGGGGCAAACGAATGCATTATATAATAGCGATAAATATATTTGCAATGCTTTCTTTGCGGCGAATAAACATAATAATATGCTGCGACTTGTATTAAACAATATCCCAGAGTATGTTAAGAATTATACGGAGAACATATTCCAGAAGTTTGATATATTCGGTGGCTCCTATTTTAAGGCGATTATAGAAGACCCGAAGAATAGCCAGTTTAAGGACGACGTATATGTTATTGACGACAGGGAACTATTTTATCCTATTAATGACCTCAAGTTCGACAATATGCCTTTCACAATAGGCGATTGGACGATGCTTAAAAAAGGCGAGTATGGCAAAGATACTATAATGGTTCATTATTGGATACACGGCGACTTCGAGTCAAAGGCGCTATTAACCACATTCTATCCTGAGAATAACAAAACGATACACTATAATATGTATAGTTTTTTCTCTAAATTATATCCTAGTATCGCAAAAAAAATTGATAGTATTAATATAGAGTAGATAGAATAACTCGAATGTATTTATTAAGGGCACTTATAATACTAGTAAATATGAGTTATATCAGAGGATTTTCTTATACGAACATAATTAAAAAAACGATACTTCACGATATGAAGATGCCTTCTATATATTTGGAGAATAGTTTCTTTGGCGATAACGACGCAAAGTTTAAGAATAAGTTTTTTTCGGCAGAGCACATATTCCCGCAATGCCTTCTAAATAATAAACACAGGAATGATATGCATAATATTGTTAGGACTATTAATACGCTAAACGTCAATAGGTCAAATTATATGTTTGTCGAAGATATTAATTGCAAAGATAAAAACTGGGTAGAGCTAGATTTTGATAACCACGTAAATCATAAATACAAGGTATTCGCTCCTAATCATTATTCGCGCGGTTTCATATCGAGGGCGATACTATATATGTGCTGGGAGTATGACTATAATCACAAGAAGGTCATCGACAGAGACTTGCTTATCAAATGGTATTTTGAAAATCCGCCATCAAAAGAGGAAAGATACCACAATGAGATTATACACAGGATACAGCGAAAGCATAATATATTTATAACAAATTATTGCAAGAAGAATAATGTCATCATTAAGTTTATTAATAAGTTATAATTATAGTATAGTTATAGTATAGTTATAGTAAATATGAAAAATTGATTAGTATATTTAATTGATTGTAATGAATACATACGTATACCTATGGAGTTGCTAAATAATAAGCAGCGATTAGCAGCGGAGCAAACAATGAATGGGGAAAATATATTAATTACGGGACCCGCAGGAACTGGCAAGTCATATACTATAAAATTTATTATTGATTTATTGAATAGCGACAATAAAAAGGTAGGGCTAACTGCGACAACAGGGACTGCAGCATTTATTATAGGCGGGCAAACAATACATTCTTTTATGGGATTTGGAATAGGCACTGAAAGACTGGCGGATATTTTTATTAACATTAAGAAACATCCTAGCATATACAAGCGGCTCGTCGAATTAGATGTGTTAATTATCGACGAAGTATCTATGTTAGATTGTGCATTATTTGAGAAAATATCTGATATACTTTGCTATATTAAATCATATAGCACGAAAGACACTGGATTACTTAATAAACCATTTGGGGGTGTTCAAATTATTTTGATTGGGGACTTTTGTCAGCTAGCGCCTGTTAATGGTTTCTATTGTTTCCTATCTAAACTATGGGAGGCTGCTAATATAAAGGTAGTTTTACTTGATGAACTCGTAAGACAGACTGATGACTTATTGTTTCAACAAATATTGCAAATTATTAGAAAAGGCAAATGCACGGATAATATTTTAAAAGTTTTGAATGTTCTTAAGGATACGCAATTTGATGATGAAATAATCCCTACAAAGTTATATCCTAAAAATATTAATGTGGATAAAATAAATGATATTGAAATCTCTAAATTGAAGGAGGCGGGTAATAAGACGCAGATATATAATGCAGAGGCTACGAAGGATAACATAAAGAATATTAGCAAATACAATGTAGAACTTGTAGAGAACTCCCAAGTAATCGTGACGCGAAATATCGATATATCTGCAGGTATTGTTAATGGAATGCGCGGTGTTGTAAAGAAGTTATTTAGTGATTTTGTAATAATCAAAGATGTTGATGGCAATCTGCATAATATCTTGTATTACAAGGATGTTGTTGACAATACCGATAGGGCGGATAAGACCGCTAAATCTCATATTTCTCATATGCCGTTAAAAGTGTCGTATGCGCTATCTATACATAAATCGCAAGGTATGACCATTGATGCTCTAGAGATTGACTTGGGTGAAAATATCTTTACTTGCGGACAAGCATATACTGCGCTTTCGCGAGCAAAAAGCCTGAAAAACATCAAGGTCATTGACGTTTCAAAGCAATCCTTTAAGATTAATCCGTTTGTTAAAGCGTTTTATTCTAAGATTACAAAATAATATGAGGGGGTTATATAGATAGAGAATGGGTGATTATAAATACACGAAGACTTGGTTTACGCATTGCGAATTAAAATATAATTTAATAAATTTTTTGGATAAATCTAAGGAAAATAGGATATTAGAGATTGGCTGCTATGAAGGATTGTCTAGTGTTTTTTTCGCTGATAATTTTATCGACAATCCTAAATCGTCTTTAACGTGCGTCGACCCTTTTTTACATATCGATAATAATGACCATAGAAGCCTTTTACAAAATGATGAAGAATTAAATTTTGATTATAATATTTCAAAATGTAAAAATACTGATAGGATTACAATACACAAGACAACGTCTGACGTATTTTTTGAAAATAATGAGGATGGTGATACGTATAACCTAATATATATAGATGGTTGCCACGAACCTGATTATATACAAAGAGATATGGAAAATTCCTTTAGATTTTTAGATAAGGATGGTATAATGTGGATGGATGATTACGGCGGTGGTAATAATGGCATTATAAAGAAGACGATGGATGACTTCCTAGTAAAGTATGAAGGACAATATGAACTAATCCATACAGGTTATCAACTAGCCATAAAGAAACTGCAGTAATGCCAATGAGATAAATAATATATTACAAATGAATAAGATAAATAAATCAATGAAAATTAATAGAGTAGGAAACTATAATACTGGTTTCAAATATTATAAAAATAAAATAGAGATTACTAATGAAGACGATATAGAAAAGATAAGATTGTTAAAAATACCACCAGCGTATGAAAATGTTATTATTATTAATAATAAAAAAATCATTGCATATGGGTATGATTCTAAAAATCGTAAGCAGGTATTATATAATCCCGCTTTTATCGCTAAACAAAATGCCAAGAAATACAATAAAATAGCGGCATCCGTTAATATATTTACCAAGTTAAAGAAGAAGATAGCGGCGGATTTGAATAGCGGTGATGAAAAAATCAAAGCAATCGCTATTATAATAACCTTAATATTAACGTGCGGTTTTAGAATAGGCAATAAAAAATACGAGAAGGAGAACAATTCGGTCGGTCTTACTACATTAAAATACAAGCATTTGAAGTTTGAAAACAATAAATGCTTAATAGATTTTATAGGTAAGAAAGGTGTCCGCAACACGGCTTTTTGCGATAATAACAAAATATATGAGTATCTCTATAATAAATATAAGAAGTCCGCTGCCGAAGATTATGTATTTACTTATGGTGATGTTAAAATAGTATCTTCAAGTGATGTTAATGAATATCTAAAGATTAATAGTAAATTGTATTCAAAAGGAGATGATATTATAATAACCACGAAGGATTTGCGAACGTGGAACGCGAATACCTTGTTTATTCAATATTATAATAAATTGAGAAAGCGCAGAGGTGCGCGGGAAGGGGAAGGAGGGGACGTTAAGAGGGACAAGGAGAATAAAAAAGATATTAAGAAGGCTATTGAGTTAGTCGCTGAAAAACTGCACAATACCTATAGCATTTGCAAGAAAAGTTATATAGACCCTGAAATAATCGCAAATGCCGAAAAGCAAATAAAATAAAAATTGATTTCTTTTTATATATTAATATAAGATTTATATAATATAGAATATTAGATAAATATGGATATCAGCATCGTTATTAGCAATTTAAAAGATATGCTCAAAAGTCGCGGAGATGATATAACATTATTTGAAGAACACGAGGCATCTATAGAGAAAGATAAGTATGAAAGCGATGCTTGTTGCATTGAATTTGAAACATCAAATACTACGCTCATCTTTGCGCTAACTAAGAAGACCCGTAAAAATATCATAGATGAACTCAAGGATGACGATACAAATGTAGCAAACTTCATTAAAAAACACAAGGGGAAACAGAATATAATATTGATATTCAATAATGACACAGTGTCGCTGCCGCTAATATCGCAATTGAATAAGTATGATAAATTATTTCAAAAAAACGGCGGGATGCTTCAATATTTCCAAGTTAAGCAGCTTATGTTTAACCCGACAAAACACGAATATGTCCCTGAGCATATCAAATTGAAAGAAGAGGAGATTGCCGAGTTTATGAAAAAGTATATGATACGCAGTAAATTGGATATGTCTAGAATATACCCAATAGACCCTATCGCTAAATGGCTAGGGCTGAAACACGGAGATATTGTAAAAATAATTCGATACAATGAAAATAGCGGCGTGTCTTTTTACTATAGATCTTGCTTCTAAAATAAAATATATATAGTAATAGAGAGTATAATTGAATGAGTACTACATTAACAAATGCTAGTTATATAAATACATTTGATGAAAAATTAAAGTCTTATAATAATATTTTTTTTAAAACATTGCAGGATGGTGGTTTATTAAATGAAACGACTGATATTAAAAATGATGCGAATGCTTTGAATATCGGTGATACTAATAGCTATAGCACTGACCAATTCAACAACTTTATAAGGAATATAATCAATTTCAAAATTAAAAATTATACTGATTTGAGTGCAACAGGAACTAATTTAGAATTTGTTAATAGGTCTGTAAATGGCTCTACTGCTACTTATACTTTTAACAATGATGTAAGAGATAATATTATTGATACATTAAAGATATTGAATGTTTTTGTGGATATATTAGATGCATATAAATATTGCATAGATAATACAGGAAAAGAAGGAGCTACATTTGATACTTGTTATTATGATGATATAAATATAGAAAGAATTGAAGTTGTATCATCTACAACAAGAATATATGCTAGTAGTGCTCCAGTTCCAGATATTAATACGTATAAAAATGTTGGATATATAAGAAATACAAAAACAAGTGCAAGTGCAACTCCAAATAATGTATTATATCTATCTATACAAAGTTTTCACACTGGGCTTTCTGATGCTAAAAATAATTATAATGATATATTTAATAAGACTTTTATATCGGGGACTTATAATAGTAGAACTGAGAATTCAACACCAGTAAGCGCTACTATTTTTGATGCTAGTGTTACAAATATTGCTGATCCAAAATCTACAGAAATTGCCAAAAAAGATTATGCTATGCATTATTATGATAAAACTATAACAATCAATAAGTCTGGCTTAACAAGAGATGAAAGAAATAAGAATGTAGTATCTTTATTATTAAAATGTCTATTTTATATTGACCCAAAATATCGCAAGCAAAGTGTATATGCCCTTTATTATTATTATAAGTTTGTGCAATTATATGCTACGTTAATTATAAATATTTCAAATGTTATGTATGCAAATGTTTCTGATAGTGCAAATCCCATACGTATTGATTCATATAATACAGGAACTGAAATTTCGGTAACTGCTATAGAGGTTGTTACTAAAGGTGTAGGATACGTAAATAGTAGTCAAAATACTTTGCGTATCCAAAACGGAGGTTTGGCGGCAACACAAGCAACTGCAAAAGCAAATGCTAATGCACAAGGAGATATAATTACAGGAAGTTCGGCAATTAATATTATAACTAATGGTTCGGGATATACATCTGCACCAACAGTAGACTTTTCTACCACACTACATACTAAAAAAAGTGATGCAGTAACAGCTAATACAGCAGCCTCTACAGGAGCTACAGGAGCTGATGCTGCATATACAGCAGCATCAGATACTTATTATGCTGCTGTAAATGCTGTAAACACCGAAATATTTAAATTATCAAGTAGTTCTTTAACAACTGAAATAAATAGATTACTTCGAACATCAATTAATACATCACTAACAATTGCTAATTATGCAGGTTCAACAGATGCTACTACACTAGCCACTGCTAAAACAGCGGCTTCTATTACTACTACTACTTTTGACGCGTATATAAATGCACTAATAGCCGAACGTAAAGCCTATTTAAGTGGAACACCCTTAAATAGTGATAATATAAACACTGAAATATTAAAGTTATCAAGTAGTTCTTTAACAAATACTATAGATAAATCACTTAGAAAATCAATTGTTTCACAACTAACAAGTGCTAATTATGAAGATGCAGGTACAATAAAATCAGATGCTCCTGCAGATGCTACTATAAAAACCACTGCTAAAACAGCGGCTGCTATTACTACTACTACTACTTTTGACGCGTATATAAATGCACTAATAGCCGAACGTAAAGCCTATTTAATTTTAGAAAAAAAATTAATATTAAAAAATACTGCGGCAGATGCTTTACAAACTGCAAATGCATTGCCTACGGACGTAGCAGCAACATTCAAAGCAACAATTGTTCCATTAGCATACCAGAACACTACAAAGACACAAATAGAAAATATAGATAGATTTAAGAATGTTTTTGATGATATTGAAACTAAAATTGGTGCTTTAACTACTATCATTAAGGATGCTGCTGACCCTGCATCAGAAGAAAGCTTTGTAATAGTAAAAAGTGGAACTAGTGCGAAAATAAAAGCAGGTTCTACTAATAATGTGGTTATTATGATCCCTAAAACTGATCTAGTTATTTATAACAAACTAATCAAATATAATGATATTAATAATTTAGTAAATGATTGTAGTATATATGATAAACAAAATAAAAAATATTATGATATTTTAAAAATTTCAATATTTACATCAAGTAGTGTTGAGTATTTTGGGATTGAAATCAATGCAGTTTTTGTAAAAGATCCAACTAAGGAATATGTTGGTTTATTTTATAAATATGATGCAACCCTATATACTAGCATTCCAGCAAGTGAAACTGCAATAAGTGCATCTGGCGAATTCCTTGAAATCAGAAGAAAAGATATAAATGCTCTGAAGAATAATTATATTGAGAATAAGAAAGCCGTAGATGAATTAAATGCAAATATTAGTTTGAATACGAACAGAGTAAATAATCAAAAGAACCTATATGAAACCCAATATAATAAGAATGTGTTCCTGAGCCGTCAAATATTAACATACAACATATTAATTTGCACTATTATAGTGGTATTAATAGGTATCAATGTGTTTAAAATAGATAAGCCGCTTGTTAAAAGTATCTCGCTTGCTTGCTTGGGAATTATAATATTATTATTTATCATATATTTTATGTCGAATATAACTTATATAGAAACTTTCGCAGTTGATGATGCTAATATTACAAAATTGAAAGATACATCAACAGCATTAACTACGCGTAATACTAATAAGGTCGGTGTATTAAAAACAGAAATAGACAAACTTAATGCGCAATTTATAAGATACTTCGAAACAATAATGATTAAATTGCCAACTGCCGATAGTCACGATTTTTACAGAGAGATTTCTTCAGTTATCAATGCAGACATCGAAAATAAGACTTATTTGGACAAGATATTGGACTTCAACAGCTCTCAAGGTAATACCAATATGGATACATTAAAATATGAGCTAGAGAACAATAAATTATATATATTAACACTTTTAATATCTTCAATCATATTCATAGGTTTATATAATATATATATCAATTATATTAATGATGATAAGTATCTTTCATTAATGATATTCATAGCAATTATCATATTCATAGTGATAGGAGCGTATTACATAATAAATTCAAACAGGCGAGTAAGAACTATACATAAAAACATCTATTGGGGTCCGCAATCATCTGAGAGTTTCTAATCTTACTATTTTTCTTTCATTTACTTATTTTTTTATAAATTATATAAAAAATTATAAGGTATATATCTTTAATGACTACTAATACTATTAAAGACGATAAGGCAGTCGATAAGGCGGATGATGCTAAAGACAAAGAAGACTTCTATGAAGAAGAAGAAGACTACTACGAAGAAGACGAAGACGATGACGAAGACGATGACGAAGAAGACGATGACGAAGAAGACGAAGACGATGACGAAGAAGACGATGACGAAGAAGACGAAGACGATGACGACGACTATGAAGAAGAGGAAAGTGAGGAAAGCGAAGAAATCAGTGTAGTTCCTTCAGGGGGCTATTTTAATAAATACGATGAACAATCGGCAAATAAGAAAGACAAGGTATTTTTAATATTGAAAAGGCTATCACAAAATAGTAAGCTTATAAAGAAGACTAAATACAATTTTTATAAGAAATATAATAGCGACGAGAAGACCTATTTTGATGCATTAACGGCGAAAGAGAAGGGCGATATACAAATACTGGAAGAGCAATTAACGGCTAATAAAAGTAGTTTAGCAGTTCCTATGAGATTTAAGATATTAGATTTGAATATTAATGAAAGGACGAAGAGAAGCATCATATATAAATTGGAATGTTTGAACAGGATGTCTTCGACCTCTGGCGAATATCACAAGATAAATAATTGGCTAAATGTATTAAATGAGGTGCCTTTCAATAAATACTATAACATACCAGTTAGAAACACAGACGGCAATGAGAAGATATGCTCGTTTCTCAGTGATATTCGCACAAGGATGAATGACCAAATCTATGGGCACAAGGAAGCGAAAGAGCAGATAATAAGGGTATTAGCGCAATTAATATCATTCCCTAAGGCATATGGGTATATCATTGGAATACAAGGTGCAGCAGGAATTGGCAAAACAAAATTAATAAAAGAGGGCATCTGCAATGCGCTTAACTACCCTAGTGCATTTATATCATTGAGCGGGACTGACGACTCCGCATTTCTACGAGGGCATTCTTATACTTACGAAGGAGCCACGTATGGGAAGATATGCGAATCGCTAATTAAAACGGGTATTATGAACCCGCTATTATTATTTGACGAATTAGACAAGGTATCAGACACATACAAAGGGCAGGAAATTATAAATACCTTAATTCACATAACAGACCCCGTGCAGAATGATAGATTTACGGACAGATACTTTGAAGAAATAGATTTAGACATCTCGCGGTCTATGATTGTTTTCACATTCAACGACGAGACGCTAATAAACCCTATATTAAAAGATAGGATGATTGTGATAAATGTCAAAGGATACAACAATCAAGAAAAAATTGTGTTGGCACGGGACTATATAATACCAGAAATATTGAAGCAATACAACCTTAAAAAGGGAGACATACTATTTAGCGACGACGTATTAATGCATATTATAAATAACATCGAGGAGGAAGAAGGAGTTCGCAATATGAAGCGCGCGATTAATAATATCATTTCGTGGATTAATATGATGATATATGTGCCTATTGATAACGTGATAGTCAATATACCATATGAGTTAAATATCCCATTTTATGACAAATACTGCGGTAAAAACGTTAGTATTCGAAAGGATGTATTACATTCCTTGTATTTATAAATATTTTTCTATTGTATTTATTAAGTGTATTTTCTGCAAATTACTATATACTATGGAGACTAAATGTAATAATGATATTAATACTGCTACGGATTGCAATAAATTTATATTCTTTGGTTGCTGGAATAATATAAACTGCAAAAATGAATATATATATCGCAATATTGTATTAGATAATATCGCTATCAATGAGACCACTATGAAACACATCTATCTCGCTGGAGATAATTGGTATTCCAATAAGAAAAAGATTAATACTAGTGAATTCAAACTTTATTTTACTGAAGTATTGCGAACAGGTTATGAAAAATTATATGGTATGAGCAAGGAAATCTATATAGCAGTTGGAAATCACGACATAGTTTCTGATACGACTGGCGTTGCAGGTGTTATGTCGCGTTCATCACAAGACTTAAAGAAAGATTGTAGTATCAACACACAAAAGTATTATCTGCAGCAAATTAAAGCGGCAGCGGGAGCAGCGGGAGCGGCGGAACAAATTATCAGCGTCCCAACATTAGAATTACTGCGCAATAAGAGATTAGAATTAAAGGAGGACAGATTATGTTCCGAGAATGGTATCTATATATATGTTGATAACATAGGAGTGCGGTATAATAAAGATAATATAATTATCATAATAAATACCAATAAATTAGAAGATATTGATGAGGGAAAACAATATTTAGATGATGTTCGGATAAAAATAGAAGAGGTAAAGAGGGAGCAAAAGAAAAAGAGCAGCGGCGAACAAATATTTGTAATGGGGCACATACCTTTATTTTCATTTAAAAAGGACAAAATAGCAATGCATGATATTGATAAGAAGAACCTAGAATATAGAATATTAATAGATATATTATATGATATTTTAGTTGATAATAATATCATATATTTATGCGCAGACACACATAACTTTAGCATAATGAAGATTGAAAGGAAGGACAAGGTATTAATACAGATTACTGCAGGAACAGGCGGAGCAGACCCCGACTTAATTAAAGGGGATTTTGTAGATAAGTCTTTTGATGTTTATGATGTCAAAGGTCACGATACCCGCGATAAATATAGAATATCTGCGTATGCATTAAACTCCTATGGATATGTGTGTATAGAAATAGGTGATGAGCATATCAATGTATCCTATAAGCAAATCATTACGGACAAGAGAGAACGCGCATATACTAAAGGGTATATAAGGGAACGTCCATTATCGGCACCAAGTAATATATTGGATTTGAAACAAAATAAACCTCCAGTTCGCAAACAGGAGTCATTATCTGGGTCTAGAACGCCTACAATGGTAAGTAAATTAAGAATAGTTAAGTATCAAATCCCGCGAAATGCAAACGATGTAATATATGTAAGCAATATTATTGAGAGAACCTCCTTTATAAATAGTTCTAAATACAAGAGCAAAGGTATATGTAGAAATATTGAAACAAACCCTAATGGCAATGTTGTATCAGCAATAGACAAAAATTTATTCTGTTTCAAAAAAGATGCTAAGAAAGACAAGAAAACTGCGAAGACGGCGAAGACTAATTAAAGAATTGCTTACTAAAATAAAAACTATTATAATTATAATAAAGGACGGGATATAAGTAATTTCATATAATGATGTTCTATTTACTAATATTCTTAATTATTCTTGTGGTCTTTGTGGCATCTGCTTTAGCATACTTAGCATATAATGTGTCTTTGATACCTCCGATATCTCCGATTAATATAACTGAAAAATACGAGGACAAATACGACATAAAATTTATGACGTTCAAGGAAACCGCAGATTTTCTAAGAAATGATAGCGATGCCTATGTTCGCAATATGTCCGCTTTAGATTTGCACGCCAGACACGCAAAGACATATATGGATTATATTGATAATATTGAGGATACTGCTATAACATTCACTGCAGAAGAGAAGGAATTACTAGGTAAATGTGCGGATAAAGCCGATAATTATTTCAAAATGGGGCAATTTAAGGAGTTAGAATACGCTAATCATATAAATGGCAATGATATAGCAGGTATTAAATGGATATTTGCGAATACCTATGCGAACCAATTTAATGATAAAATTAAAGAATATGAAGAAGGTTTGCCACATACACGTGAGAACATCATTTTTGTATCTAAAAATGTTTTAAAATACGACGAGTTAAACTTGACAAATACTTTGATACACGAGAAAATTCACATATATCAAAGATATAACTCAAATATTTTTGATAAAATAATAAAGGATATGGGATTACTTGAGATAGATAAAAAAGCATATAAATCTGCTAAATATATCCGTTCAAATCCCGACACAAATAGCAAGATATATTATGCAGCTGCGAATGCTGCGAATAGCGCGATGGTGTCGGATGCCAATGTTATGGTATGCTTGTATCGAAATGATAATCCTAATAGTATTAATGATGTTATCCATAAAAATTACTCAATGGAGCACCCATATGAAAAGATTGCTTATGAAATCGCTGAGAACTATTACAAATATAATAAAAATAAATATGTAGATATCGGGTAGATATCGGGTAGATATCGGCGAATGTAAATAGATATAAATAATATATTATTATGGTATATATATATATAAAGGTGAATAAGGTATGGACGAAGTTATTAAGCAGGCACCTAATGATATTGCAGTAGAAGACATTGAAGTCATCTTTAAGAAGAACAAAGAGAACGTTATAGATACCTTGATAGATTTATGGAATATAGAGGTAAAGGATGCGAAGGATGTGAAAGCAGAAAATAATGAAGCAGCAGCGGATGCAGCGGATGCGGAATTTGATTTTACAAATCCAGAAACTAAATGGGATAATATAAGGAATATTTGCGATGCTTACGATATAGAAATGCAAGCACACTTAAATAGGTTAAAGGGTAATAGTAATTAGTGCGAAGTAATAATTTATTTTTATAATTATAATTATATATATTATATATATTAAATATAATGGCTATTAGAAAATATGAGTTTCCTGAATTAACTAGTATAATATATAAGCAGTTTCCTCCAGCAAAATGCAATGAATTTTATTGCAAATTCACTTCGGGATTTGGCAGTTTTCTTAATCTATCAGCAGGAGTTGCATCAGGAAATAACTATGCATTAAAAAGGCTGCGAAATATAGGCAGAGGGAAAAGCGAGGACGAAGAAATGGACTTCTCAACACCTTCTAAATTTATGTATTATAACAATGATAAAAAAGAATATTAATATCCTTTATATAATTAGATTTAATAAATTTAATAGTATTATAAATGTTTCAAAATGCTATATTGGAGATATTTATAATGGTATTACTATTATTAATTATATTATCTATGATACCAATAATAGAATTGAAATATAATAGCGATTTGTATGATAAAATTGAAACATTTAACAAGTATTGTTTGAATAATGATATCAGTTTGATAAATGAATTAGATGTTAAGAATTCGTATATGTGGAATATGTCGACGTATATATACGATGTCGACAATCTATCTAACTTCTTTTACAAATATACGGGCGGCACTAGCGGCGCTAGCGTGAATACAAAAGACTACCTCGATTTAAATCGCGACATCAGCATCATTATGGTAGACAATAAATATATAAGTAATATTATGAAAATATACAACTATTATTTGAATATGTCTATGCCACTCTTTATATTCCTAATAATATTCTTTGGTATTCAAATGTATATGTATGTATATTTTGATACTTTTACTGAACTTAAAAGGTGTTTAGGTGAATGCGACGCATCCTGTTTCAGGTATTATATTTATACTTTATTTGTATATATATTGCTCTTCATAATCTTCTTCTCAATACTATTAAAGAAATTAACAGAGCTGTATGCGGATACCGACACATACGAATACATAATGTTAATGAAGGAATTTGACATCCTTTTAAAAGAGAATAAAGCAGGTAGCGCGGCTATAACTGACGTAATAAAGAAGTATTCCAAATATAAAATTAATGATATCTCATACACTACCATACATAACAGCGCGGTTGTAGGCGAACTACTAGATATATACAATAGCGACACGACGATTATATATGAAAACAATAATAATTACAAGATAACCTTGAAGAATATTGATAAAATCGAATACTATAATAGCGACGAGGCGAAGGATAAAATCAAAAACAAGGTAGAGGATATCTTCAGATTTATTTACGTATATATAGTTTTCTTAATAGTTCCATTATATATACTTTCAATATCTCTGCAAGGGAACTATGTATATCTATTATTTGTAATTATAATCGCCATTATATTCAGCATATCAGTGTATAATGTTTATAATACTTTGCAATCATAGACGCTGCTATGACGCTATGACGCTATGATACTAATGATATACACATAGAATATCTTAGAATATCTTTTTTTCTTTGTAAGGGTTAAAGTAAAAATTATAAATTATGATTGCTTCTACTATAAATCTTACAATATTTATAATGATGATTATTATATATCTAAATGAGATGAGACATATATCTATGTTTATCTTCAATTTTAACTATATAAAGGATTTGTCAAAAATCATAATGGAGCAAAAATGTAATAATATATATTGCGAAGCCGAAACAGACAGGTATCAAATCGCTAAGAATAGCTATAACTTACGAATGCCGAATGACGTGTTTAATTCGAAGACATATACTATATTCGTCTTCATAATCTCTATATTGGTATTTATATATTATCATTACATATTATTTGAGAATAAAACTAGTTCCAAATCATATTATGTTCTTAATATTTTATTATTAATTATACTGCTAACGATAATAATCTATAGATATGTCCCTAATGATGATGCAGGATACCTGAACTATTTCAAAGATACGTCATCGACTTTAAGCAATGGGATTATTGGTATCTCTCTTGGTTTAATTGGTGCCATTCTAATTACTTATGTAAATACCGACAGCAAGAACTACAACACATATATATGCTATGTTATATCAATCATCATATTATTAAATTTGATGAATATCGTAATGTCTTTTCGCAGTAATACGAAGCCAATGCTGAAAACCAAGTCATTATTATGGTCTATCAAAAAATCTATTGATAATTATGTTAATAATTCAGATATGTCATCAGACAAAAAAACATATATAGGCGATGACTTAAAGGATGAGATTGCTACATTAAGGAAATTAAATGACGGCAAATATAATAAAACAACTAAAACGAACATTGCTTATTTCATGAAAATATTAATAGCATTTAAAGAACTATCTAAAATTTATTCTAAATCTCTATCAAATGATACTGAACCCGTAAAAGGTTATATTGATACGTTAAAGAAGGATATCAAAGAAAATTTTGAGAATATAGAAAAAAGCAACAAAGATACAGGCAAAGGTGATGATATTACTGCGCTATCTTTAATATTCGACAAAGAAATAAACCTTCCTATAACTTATAATGGAGAAGGAGGTGAGCATAACACCAATGCGAATACTGCAAATGCCGAATATGTATATACTGCAGATATATCATATGATAACCCCAATTTATTTTATGAAAAATATTGGGATATGAATGAAATAGGGAACAATAGTTCTATTTTAATACCGCAATTCTTACATAGATATGATTACTTTACACCTACGTTTTTATTTGGAACGTGGCGACCAAACCTGTTCAAGATTTTAATGCTAATTATTGTATCTATAGTTGTTCTATTATTGATAGACTTTGTATTAAAATCCTTCGCATTTATATCAGATAGCGATATATTTAAAAATATATTACCATTATTTATGCTCGGGATTTTAATTTTATATATAATAGCCTTTATTAGCTTTAATACGTGGTTTAATAAATACGTGGTATATAAATGCTTAGATAGCAGCTACAAGAGGTCTTTGAATAAATTGAATAATATTACTACGCCATATATACGATTATACGATAACAAAATCGTAAATGGTAATAAAAACTACTTGCATAATTATATTATTACCAACGTCTTCTATTCATTATTAAATGGTAATATTAAATTGAATGATGATGTGAAAATAGATACTACTAATGCACTTGACAATATTAATCATTTGATTATATTAATAGACGCTTTAATTGCACAATATGAGAAAGATAATGTGCCTACTAATGCAATAAAAAAGACAGATTTTGACAAAAAACGTAAAGAAGCCGACGACCAAATTACAACAATTAAAAAATCACTAGAAACTATAAAGAGTTCTATTACTAGTATTATTATAGTGGGTAGTGAAGAAGTGAAAAACACAGCTACTGAACAAAGAGACAAAATAATTAGTGATATCGACACTATTATAAAGAAGGTATCAGGAGATTTGCCACTAACATCTACCCATCCGTCAGTTAAAAACTATATTAAGACTACATCCGCATCTACTCCTACAATTGCAGATGTCAAATTAGCATCAACATTAGCAAAAGAAATCAAAACTTTATCAGTTAAATTAGATAAAGATATTGAAGATTTTAAAAAACCTTTAAATACTACTATCGTATTAGACCCAATAAAAAGCAAGGATACATACTATAATATTCCCAAAATAAAATCTAGCAGATTACAATTTACAAATATAAATAGCGGTATTCTAAGCGATGAGAATGGGTTCCGAGATTACTATAAAGAGACGTTTAAGGATATATATGCTGAAAAATACGAACCTGCGAATGCTGCTACATTATACAAGGTATTTGATGGTTTGTTTGCTGCACATACAACACTTACTACTGAAGCTAATATCGACACCTACTTTAATACTACTATTATCAATAAAGAGAATATAAAGAATATTTATTTTATTATTAAAAAATGCTTTAATTTATTTGACGAGAACAAGTTTAATAATAATTTGGTATACTATAATGATGCTGAAAACAAGCAGAAAGGGATTAACATAAGTTCCTATAATAAGTTTTCCTTTCAAAAATACAATAACAAGATAATACCTTATAAATTTGTATTAAAATTAGATACTACTAGCGGTCGAGATGAATTTACGAAGGATCTAAGTAAAGACGAAGAGACTGAATTTCAAAGTTTAATAGATGGGTTCCTTGTAGCTGATAAAACCCTTATAGATACCACAAAAATACTAGATAATAGCGAAGAAGACCTATTGAGCCAAGCATCTGATATTGAGAAGAAGCAAAATAAAAATTTAATAAAAATAATTGCCAAGTATTTATTAATTCTAGGGCATATTAATTATAATCGCATTGAATACAATGCGGGAAGTAAAACGGATCCTGAAAAAAAGGAAATATATGAAAAGAAAACTTATAAATTATATAAATTAATTTCAGATACCTTATATAATGACACATACGACATTGATGATACGTTTCAAGATAAATCAGTAACAAAAAAAACATCCTTAGGGCTTTCTGATGCAGCCTATAAAACTGCTATTGATAACCTTAAGATAACTGATACATATAAAAAATATAAAAACCTAACATATATTTATAATTATTTAGAAACCAAATATGTTAGCATATCATCGAATAACAATAATAGCAATTATTTAATGAATATCATCAAAAGCATCAACAATAAAATCAATAATGACGACAAGACCTTTAAAAACGCAAGTAAGGATGCCAAGTATTTGTTTCGCGATTATATAGATAGGAAAGATAACAAGGAGGATTACGAGAATGAAGAAGATATTTTGAATATAGCCAATAATATATCTACGACTACTTTGGGAGGAACATACATATTTAATATTATTTTATTGATTATCGTAGTAAGTATCTTGAAATAAATAATAAATAATCTTTTTAACTATTAAATATAGAGATACTTTATTATTATAATGGGAGATTGTAAAACTAAAACTAGTGATTGCGAAGCTGATACTTCTGATTATAAGGAAAATACAAATGCAGGTAATAGTTGTTGCTATGCTCTTGCAGACAAAACGCGCGAGTTTTTACATTCGGAAACGTATATTCTCGCCTATAAAAATATTAAAAATAGCGAAGAGGTTGCTGATAGAATGAAAGTATTTTATAGTAAATTCTTTCAATCTTACAATGTTGTGCCTACTGAGAAAATAAATGGGAGATATAAAGATGCGGGGAAGGATGATGTAAATGCAAAATATCTGAATGGTAAATATTTTGATATTTTTGGAATTATCCCTATAGAATTAGTGCCAGCCTCATATATACCATTCAATTATAAGAATTACGAAATGAACTTGGACAGATTTTCAAAAGGCGACATATTTACGGAGAATGATTACCAAAGAGTATTATTGGATTATAAAAAACTGCCTGACCCCAGCAATAAAAGTTATATAACTGATAAGGACTTAAAGGGATATTTAGAGTATTGCTTGAAAGACCAATTAAATAACCCGAAAGCAATATTTAATGCTTATTGTATTAACAATATGGCTAGCCTCGTAATCGTGTTATGGGTGCTTATTATCGGAATGTTGTTCAATATATTATTTTATTATTATAGAGATATATATTCGTATATTCTATTGTTTGTTGCTATACTATTAATACTGGTAGCAGTTATTTGGAAGATGATATACATACTTAATGTAGATTAAGCTAGATTAATGTAAGGTAATCTGGATTAAGCTGGATTAATGTAAGGTAATCTGGATTAAGCTAGGTAATTAGATAATACAATTAGTTTAATATAATTTATTATCTATAATACGATTAAGGAAGCATAAATATAATGAATAAAGATGAAGAAGAGGAAAATGAGAAATCAATTTATAATTATAATATGATCTTTAACAGGATTAATAATTATGATGAAGATATCAAATTTAATACAAATTTAATAAGTGATATTGATTTGCAAAACTTCGACCCTGAGAGATATGAATATTATACAAACCTGCTCTATATATATAATAAAGACCCAAAGACCCTATATGATTTATTGAATAAATATTATAACGTTAAAAGTATGCATGAAAAAGAGAAAGGAATAATTAAATATATATACGATTATGCTAGAAAACTTAAGGATGCTGAAGGTGATACAGATACCCCGCCCGCTTCAGATACACCTTTAGGTAGTGCTGGTGGTGGCGGTAGTATGAGACGGCGAAATAAACGAAGAAGGAATAGACAGGCTGGTGGTGCAGGAGAAGAAAAAACTTGGCAAAATACCTTTATAAATATAATAAAGGATAAAATGCCTGCGAAGGCTAATAAGGTTGAAAAGAAGAAAGAACCGACACATGAGGCTTCTGCCGATGAAGAAGATGATGATGGTGAATATTATATAGAAAAAGAAGGGGTTAGTGATTTATCTGAAAGAATAAAGTTGCTTGACGAAAAAATAGAACAAATAAAAGAGATGAAAGTTTCTAGTTCAGGCAGCACTCTGTATAATGATATTAAGGAACGTTTTAAGAAATTATTTAATGGCAAAAATAAAAAAATTGTTAATAAAATGGATGAATTAAAAGATATAGATACAAAAATAGAAGATTTAAAACAAAAATTAGAACACCTTAAAAATATCAATAATACAGCTGATGCGCAAGATGTTAAAATAATAGATTTAGAAGAAACTATAAGTAAATTAGAGGAAGAACAAAAACAATTAGTACAACATGTAATAGAAAGTTTAAAAAAACAAGATAACGATATAAATGAAATGTATGACCACTTAAAAGAATTTGAAGAATTTCACAGACGTAATGATGAAAACGAATCAACATCAGCATCAGCATCAGCATCAGCATCACCGAGAACACCTCAGCAACCAGCAACACCACCAGCACCAGCACCAGCAACAACGCAGCAACAGCAGCAACAGCAGCAACAGCAGCAACAGCAGCAACAGCAGCAACAGCAGCATCAGCAGCAACAAGCACTAGCAGCAGCACTAGCAGCAGCAGCACAGCAACAAGCAGCAACACCACCAGCACCAGCACCAGCACCAGCACCAGCACAGCAACAGCAACAAGCAGCTGATGATATTTCAAACAGAGAAGAATTACCTTTAGGCTCTGTAGTTGATGAATTAGTAAATATTGCCAATGTATTAACTGCGCAAGTAGCATCAGCAGCACCATCAGTATCAGCGCCATCCGCAGCATTAAGTTTAGAAGTTTTAAACACATTGCAAAAAAAAATAACTACATCTTCATCGGGACAAAATGATATATCAAAAAAACAAGAAGCCGACTTGGCTTCTACTATTTCTTCATTACAATACTTAACATCCGCGTTAATAGGCGGTGGTATGAAAGGAGGCACTGGCAATAGCGACGAACAATTAAAAATGAAATATTTAGACAATAATAAAGACAAGGGTATCAAAACTTGGAAGAAGATAAAAGAATTAAAAAGTAATTTGAAGACACAACCTGAAAATATCGATGAAAATAACAAGATAGCCAGATTATCACAAGACATCGATGACTATAATTCTTCAGATAAAGGTAAAAAAGATAATGACTATATTATTCAGCAATTAAATAATTTTGAAAATGACCCTAATAACCCCTTAGATGAACTAGCAATTACGTTCGATGATAGATTAGTATTTATTATTGCTACTTTTTTTATTAGATATATAACTATAATAATTGTTCAATGGTGTATTGATATTAATATTATAAAAACATTTTACGAGGGATTTATATATTATGCCATTATATACATTATAATATTTTGGTTTGTTGTGCTATTCATTAATATAGATAATGGATATGATGTAAAATATATGAACTTCAATGGAATTATAAATAGTATTCGCACATTATTTTACTATTTTTATATGGGAACAAATGGGATATCGCGGTTGCTTGTTCATACTTCATTGATAATCATATTAATAATAATACCTATTATATTAAATATTAAAAGGAAGGCAGACTACGTAGATGATGAGCAAACTGAAACTGAAAAGATACTCAATAATGAGGAGCGTAAGCAATTATCAAAATCATTATCGCTATTTACAATGTTTATTTGGTTATTCACAAGTATAATAGCAACTAAATTTTAATATATATATATCTCTAATTATTTTAGAAGGCTACTATATTAAAGTAAATGAATGATAACTTACGTTATGTATCATTGCAATATATTAAAGGAGAAAATTACGAAGACGTAGATAGTTTTAAAGAAAGAGAAATACGTAGTATTTTGAATAAATTAAAGGATGAGGATTTACTAGATAATCCTGAAGAAGTTAAAGATTTATATGGCAAATTGGGAGAAACGCTAGAAAAAAAAAAGATAGGCGAGAGTTTTTTAGAGGATTTAATAAATTATTCAAGTTTAAAACTAATTAAAACAGATTTAGAAGCAGCAAAAAAAAAGGCTGAAGATAAAATAAAGAAAATTAAAGAGGAAACTGGTGGAAAAGGTGATGGTAATAAAAAAAAGGGAGCCTTCATTGATGCACGAAGTAAGATAGCGCAGTCATTAGTAGATGTAATAGCAGTGATAGATATGGTTAAAAGGGGTGATATTAGCGAACCACCACCAGTTATTGATGACGAGGCAGAACCTTCTAACTCATCAACTTTATCAGAAAAAGCAAAAAAGTTTTTAAAGATAGTGAAAGAATATTTATCAAATGTAGAAACTACTAAAGATAAGATTGATAAAATACAAGAGAAACTAACAAAATTTGAGGATAATACTGACAATTTACACTCATATGTTATAGGTGATTTTGAAAAGTTAAAAGAAGATGCTATAAAGAAAGTTAAAAAATTTATAGATGAAAATTTTGAAGATACCATTAACCCCCTTGCTAAAGAATTATTAAAAGAATTAAAAGATATAAAGGTTGATGGAACAACCCTTAAAATAAAAACTGATGCAGGTTCTAATTTTGAATTAGTAGAGGATGCAATAAAAACAGCATATGATGCAGCAGTAACCAAACCAGTAACCGATGCCGCGAAAGCAGCAGAACTAGCAAAAGCAGCAAAAGCAAAGGTTTTATTTGATATTGTTAAGTCTTCGATAGATAAATTAAATAACTTAGTAGATACTACAAATGCTAATATTACTAAATTAACTGAGTTAAAAGATAAAGTAGAAGAAGCAAAAGCAACAGATGCAATAGCGAAAGCAACAGACGCAGTAGAAAAAGCAAAAAATATCACAGCGAACAAAGCAGAATATGATACCGCAAAAGCCGATGCAGATAAAGCAAAAGATGCCTTATTGAAAAAATTAGAAGAACTCAAACCACTTTTAGAAGAAGCCTATAAATTGTTAGAAGAGTTGCGTAAAAATGTCATAGAACAATCAGACACACTTGAGAAAGAGAAAAAAGACTACTTGAAGAGTTTAGATAAATTAGTAGCTTTGTATAGCAGTTATCTTAAAATATGCACAAAAAATATATCAAGATATGACAAATTATTTGAGCACAATGAGATTAGTAATATTGACGAGGCATTTATGATTAAATCATATTCTGATTTTTTGAAAAAATTAAATAAATTAAAACAGAACTTGGAGACGAAGGATATTGGTAAAATAAGGAGGGCTTTAACTGATTCCATTAATAGACTATTTAATATGTATGGTGTAAATACAAATAATGAAGCATTTATGAAAGCCTTTTTAGAAGGATATGACGATAATGGTGCTCCTATTAATGAGAAAGGGGCTGAAGGGAAGGATGACAAGAAAACTAAGGACATTGATTATATTATAGATCGCATAATAAATTATAACTTAGCCAAGTAATGAATAATGAATAATGAATAATGAATAAATATGATTTCCATCTATTTACAATAAAAAAACAATTATTTTTTAGTATTATTTACTATATAAAGAATACAAGCACGGCTAATTTGGTTAGTCGGTGCCTAACTAATTTAATTAGAATAGGCAAGTCCGCCCATACCAGAGAGAATGCGAAGAACATTATAATTAACCGCGTATATGCTAATGACACCGCTAATGGTTGATGATAATGACAGAACGGCAGTATCTATGCGGGACATATTAAGAGTTCCACTGGGTTGGTGCTCCTCAGGCTTAAGAGCGAAGGAATATACGTTAATTCCTTGATGATACTTGTCAGGGGTATTCTCGTGGTGTTGGTAAGGTTGCACGAGGGAGAAATAATCACCTTTGCGAGTAGCGAAGCGATCATTGCCGTTAAGCATAATCTTGGCATTTGTCACGGGGTTAGCCGAGTCGAGGTGATCGTTATTGGCTACACTGGTGCCACCAGCGGTTGAGTAATTGTTCCAATAAACACCAGCATCAGTTTTCTTGATAGTCCATACTAATTCTTTGCAAGGATGATTGAAGTTCATTCGGATGCTTTTCATCGAATCAGTAGTTCCACCAGTGATAGAGTCAGCGCCAGTGAATTGGAGTTGTTCTATCAGATACTCGTGAGATAGCTGAGCAAATCGTCGGCGTTCATCGGTATCAAGGAAGATGTAATCAACCCATAAAGTTGCTTCCTCGAGTTTGACAGAGCCAGTTAATTGATCATTAGCAAGATAAGTCATATTAGATGCAATAGTTCTTTCCTCTTCTTGTATAGTAAAGTTAGTTGCGGTTTTATCAATCATTAATACGTCGCTTTCATATTCAATATTGATTTTGACTTCGTGGTATTGTAGAGCGATTAAAGGCAGCGCTAGACCAACATTGCGGCAGAACCAGAACTCGAGGGGAACATATAATTCATATTTTGCACCAGTGGTAAGTTTTGTTGCAATGTTTCGCCCGTTAGCACCTACCATAACATTATACCCGTCGCGTTTTCCAATAGGAAGTGAAAGTTCATTCCATATATACAGCCATTCTGAGTAATGCTTATCAATACGTTGACCACCAATTTCAAGCTCAATAGTTTTTAAAAGCTTGTGTCCAAAGTTGGGAACAAGTGCAACATCACCAGTAGCAGCAATCTTTCCGTAGAAATATACACGATGAATTAAATCGCCATTACGAGTTATTTGGAAGCTAACGCGAGAACCTAATGAATTACTGCCTGTAGGTGTTTGTTGAATAGCTTCAATCGCGAAGTTAGTATGGCGACGATATACAACCTTGAAAAAGGTAATTTGAGGATTACCAGTTAAATAAACATCCTGTGCTCCATAAGCTACTAATTGAAGAAGACCACCACCCATTTACGCTATATTCTTTATACTATTAGAGGAGAAAAAAAAAAGGCAATTATAATAACATTAAATTAAATACTTTCAACATATAATCTTATTAAATTACTTAGACTACTTTAATTAGAATATGCTAATCCACCCATACCAGACAGAATACGGAGAACGTTGTAATTCACTGCATAAACATTTAAAGAAGAATTAGTAGTCATAACACTATTAAACGTTAGAGAAAGAGTAGCAGTATCTATGCGGGACATATTAAGAGTTCCACTTGGTTGATGCTCTTCGGGTTTGAGAGCAAATGAATAAACATTGATACCAGCATTGCTTGGTATATTCTCGTGATGCTGGAAAGGTTGCACAAGATTGAAGTATGACCCATTACGTTCGGAGAAACGATCATTGCCATTGAGTATAAGTTTGGCATTAGCAATCGGATTTATAGAAGTATAAGAACTTCCACTTGCAATAACTGCAGTATTAGTTAATTTATTGTAAGTATATGGTAACACTATACCAGTATTTGCGGTAGTATAATTGAACCAATTATTATTAGCAGTAAGAGGCGTATCATCTTTACGACTAGCAAACCATACAAGTTCCTTGCAAGGGTGATTGAATGAAAGCTTTGAGTTTAATTTAGTTGATGAGATTGATTCAGAACCAGTGAATTGGAGTTGTTCTATCAGATATTCGTGCGATAGCTGAGCAAATCTGCGGCGTTCATCGGTATCGAGGAATACATAATCAACCCACAAAGTTGCTACGGGGAACTCGGAAGGAGCATCTCCAGTGCCGCCTTTGCATAAATCAGCAGTTTCAAATTGGATATTAATCTTGACTTCGTGATATTGAAGAGCAATTAAAGGTAGCGCGAGACCAACATTGCGGCAGAACCAGAACTCGAGAGGAACATATAGGGTATTGTCAGTTGATAGATTTCCACCAGACATACCAACCATCTTATTATAGCCAGCGCGCTTTGATTTAGGTAATGAAAGTTCGTTCCATATATATAACCAATGCGAATAATGCTTGTCTATTTTTTGTCCTCCAATTTCAATCTCAATGAAATTAATTACACGTAAACCATAGAATGCGCATAATGAAGTAGCACTATTTACTTTAAGAGATAAATACATACGATGAACTAAATCGCCATTACGAGATATTTGGCAGGTCACGCGATTGCCATATCCGGGTGTTCCATTGAAGGTTTGACCAATAGCTTCAATAGCGAAGTTAGTATGACGACGATATACAACCTTGAAAAAGGTAATTTGAGGATTACCAGTTAAATAAACATCCTGTGCTCCATAAGCTACTAATTGAAGAAGACCACCACC
>Ga0214919_10000234_pt1 | contig 94358 bp, 73 predicted proteins | sample LL1503_MetaG_FD_177994 | JGI IMG/M metagenome (GOLD analysis project Ga0214919, IMG submission 177994) | Freshwater microbial communities from Lake Lanier, Atlanta, Georgia, United States - LL-1503 | ecosystem: Environmental > Aquatic > Freshwater > Lake | place: USA: Georgia | collected...
CGTCGCCATCACCGCATTGTCGAGGTCGAGGTAGGCCATCACGAGCGGCGGAATGCAGGCCGCCATGCTGCCGATGTAGGTGATGTAATTGGCGGCGAAAAACAGAAACGCCCAGAGCATCCAGTGATCGAGGCCGAACAGGTACATGATCATGCCGGCCGAGACCGCCATCCCCACCCCTGCCGCCGTCTTCACCACCATGAACCGCTCCATCGATTCCGTGATACCCTCACCGATGGCCACCAACCGCCTGCCCTGCTCGCCGGGGAAGGCGCGGAGCACGCGAGCCTTCAGCTTTTGACTACCAAGGAACAGGAAGACGAGGTAGCAGAAAACCACGACGAAAAGCTCCGCGACACGGAGCCCATGCGAGAAGACATAGTCGAGCACGTCCTGCGAGGTGATCCGGAACTGCTCGCTGAACGTTGTTCGGGCGGGCCTGATGACGGGGCCGCGTTTGGGAGCCGGTGTGTCGGGATTGTGATCAGCCCGAATCGCATCCGTCGGTGTCTCTCTTGTTTCGGCAGCGTCGGCGGCATCGGTCGTGTCGGCAGCGTCCGCAGCCTCGTTCGCGTCGATGGTCGATGCGCGGCCGAGCAGGTCCGCTGTCAGTTCCGGCAGCGGCTCCAAGACAGCGGCCGTCGCGTTCTGTGCAGGGATGGCCGGCGATTTGCTGGCGGTCGTAGGCGCTGGTCCGCCGTCTGACACTGGGAGTGGCTCCGCGGTGGCGTCACCCGCATCGGTCGCGGTCACTGCCGACGGTCGCGGACGGATCGCGAGGCTTGGCCGCCATGCGGTCATGTAGCCCGCGATTCGGTCCTCGTAACGTGGCCACGTCTTTCGAAAGACGTCCGCCTCGCGGTAGACGAACTGGGCGGTGAGAATCGAAAAGATGAGTGTCATGCCGATGAGCGCTGGGTAGGCAGACCACGGCCGCATACCCAGCCTGGCAAGCGACTTCGCGCCGAACTGCGTGGCGTGGAAGAGAAACAGCGCCACGAGAAAGGGCTGCAGCACAGGTCCCATGACCGTGGCCGCGGTGCCGAAGGCCATCACCGCAAGGGCGACGAGCGCGGCCGTGCCGACCGACGCGACACGTTCATCGCGTGTCGGAGAAGGGGGTGCGGGCTCGGGGTGCGGGGCATCCATGCGGCCAGTGTATGCCGAAACGGGGACGAGCGGAGGCCTCACTCCGCCGGCACCGGCACGGCCAGCGGCGCAGCGCCCGCTGCCGTCACGCTCACCGCCCCATTCAGCACCCGCTGTTTATCGGTGATCAAAAGCTGCACATCCTGCGGCACACGGCCACCCTCCACACGCACCGTGAATTCATGCCGCACCCGGCCTGTCTCCGGCTCGACGATGTGCACCGCCCGCAGGCAGCCGGGAGTCACGCAGGCCCGCACGCAGGGCAGCTTGTCCGCCATCGAGGCCGGATGGCTCTCAAGCACGGAGAGTTGCACTTGGTCGGCGGCCTCGGCCGGCGCCAGGATGACCCGGATCTCGGACCCCGGCAGGCCCACCAGTTCCAGTCTCCGCTCCACGCCCGGTGTCAGGTCGGCGAGCGGCACGGCGATGTCGGGCGGTGTCTTCGTAAAGCGGAACCAGCAGCGGATCTCGGCCCGATCGGCCGATCGCGGCCAGTGCGGCGCCACAAGGTCGAGCACCGGCACAGGTCGGTTGGGCTGAAACGAGAGGTCGTAGAAGACGAACGGGGCACCGATCACGCCGTCACTGGAGCGGGGCGCCACCTCGACCCAGCTCTCGACGGGCCGCGGCGAGAACTCGGCGGCGTTTGCATTCTGGATGGACAGCGGAAAGCGGACCGAATGGCCGAACCGCGAGGCCAGATGCCCGCCGACAAAGAACAGCCGCTGGGGATCGGAGGGGGCGAAGAGGTTCGTGTGGCTATCCCGCAGCCCCTGTTCCGTGCCGCCATCATAACGGCGGAACTCGAGTCTCCTGCCGCCACCGCCGACGAAGAGATCGATCGCCTCACCGCCCTCGGCTTCAAAGCCGCGCCGTGGCGGATTCGCGCTGGACTCGAGCACCGCCTCGTAGGCCTGCGGCCGACCGGCGAGCGACGGCGGCAGCGTCAGCGACGCACCGAGCCCGGCGGCCTCCCGAGACGCATTCGGTCCCCGTACCTGCCAGCGAATGACCCGCATCGATTCGCGGAGCGATCTGGCCAGCGATTCGGCATTGGCGGCCTCGTAGAAACGGCCCCCGGAGCCGGTGGCGAGATTCCGCACCTCGTCCATACGCGACGCGCGGTCGGCTGCATTGGCCGCATACCCGAAGCCCACCACGTCGATTCTGAGGGGCACGCGGCGGCGGCCGTTCTTCCGGGCGAGCTGGTCTTGCACCGCCGATGCGGTCACGTAGCGGCCGCCAGTCTGGTCGTTCGCACCATCGGTCACCACGAGCACGTGGCCAGGCAGGTCGGTACGGCCACCGTCGAAGTCGGTGGCCAACGCCTCCGAGATCGCCAAATAGAGCGGGGTTTCGCCGCCGGGCTCGAGGGGAGACAACGTCATGCCGATCCGTTCCACCACGGCCCGCGTGAGCGCCTGCATCGGCAGCACCTGCTCCACATCGTCGCCCGGCACCATCGTGAAGGGCTGGCCGGCGCGGCCGGCACTGGCCTTGGCGGCCGTGCCGGCGGGCGTGAGGCCGGGGACATACTTCCCATCCTTGTTGCGTGACCACTTGGTGCGGTGGCCGTAGAGCCAGAGCGACACGTCCCACCGGCCGGATGTGGCCATGCCCGCGAGGAGTTCGGCGACCGCGGCCCTGCCGGCGTCGAGCCGGGTCCGACCGTCGGCCAGTCGCTGCCCCATGCTGCCGGAGCAGTCGAAGACGATCGCCACCGATTGTGCCTGCGGCAGGTCGCCGCGGACGGTGACCCGCGTCGCGAGCTGGGCCGAGGCTTCCCACTCGGTCGTCCGCGAGGCCGCCGCCGCCGCGACCGGCAGACCCACGACCATGCGGTGGCCGCGATACCAGGTCGTCAGGTCGAGCACGGCCGTGCGGTTCAGCTCGATGCTGCGGGCGGCCGTAGGATCGAGCTGCCAGGTTGCCTCCTGGGGCGGCAAAGATACTGGCACGCCCGTGCGGCTGGCGAAGCCCTGGCGGGTATTGCCGGATGATCCATCAACGGCGCGACTCTGAAGCAGCTCCAGCGGCCGACCCTCCACCGACTCGGAAAGCCACATCGCGGCAAGGCCGGACGGCACGCCTGGGTGGGCGGAGAGGCTGACTTTGTTTCGCGGGGCCTCGACGCCGCTCGCCGACGGCAGAATGAGCCGGTTGGGAGTGATGTCGAGGTCGGCGAACCCGCTCCACTGTGAGGCGAGCGCATCGACCTTCGCCGTCAGACGGGCGCGTTCGCGGTCTCCAAAGACGACACTATTGCTCCTGACGATCTCTGCCGCCGACTCGATCAACACGCGGGCCTTGTGGAAGCAGTAGACCGGTTCATCCGGTTCAACGCCGCCCCAAAACTCTTCCAGCGTGGTCTCGGCGTGTTGCATCAGCCGTTTGTGCCACGCCGCGGCGAAGTAGCGTCGCGCGGGCGTCGCGCCCTCACTGATCCGCGGGCGCTGACCGGCCACGGCGGCCAGACGACGGCTCACGCGGCTCCCACGCATAAGCAGTTCGAGAACCCTGGCATCACTGTCGCGGCTGCCGATCTCCAACTCGGCACGCTGGCGGTCGAAGTCCGCGATGATCGAGGGAAGAGATCGCGCAGAAGACCGGACGGCCGTCACCTGACGACCGACGCTTGTGGCGATGTCCGCTGCCGACGTGGGCAATGTTGGCGTGCCGAACGGGTTTGCCGCAATGATGGGGAGCACTGGATTCATCATCGCATTCCGCCAGGGCACCCATCCCGCCACGGCTGCTGTCTGGTCGATCGGCGGGAGCGGATCGTCGTTCTGCGAGTCCGCGCGGGCCATCAGGGCAGCGTGGCGACGATCGAGGGTTTCCGCACGCCGCAGCAGCCTCATCCGCAGATCCCCTTGCGCCAACGGCAGCGTGAGTACACGGCGGATGGCACCGTGTGTGCGCGGGCTGTCGGGGGCTTGCGTGGCCAGGTCGGCGCACCTCTCCAGGTAGACCGACTTGATCGCCGTGAACAACGCCTCGCAGCGGGCCCGTACCTCGTCGATGTTGCCGGTCGAGGGTGTCGCCGCGGGCTCCTGGTCGCCCGCGGCCACCGCGGCCGCGTCGACAGTCAGTTCGAGTTGTTCCAACGCCAGCAGCAGCGCCACAATGTCGTCCGGCTTCGTGCGGAGGCTCCCGCTCTCCATGTCACTCGGCTGGCGGGCAGCGTGTCGCGATTCCTCGACCCACCATGCCGCCAGATAGGGGAGTTCCGCCCGGATGACGTCGAGCAGTTCGAGCGCCTGGATCCGCTGCTTGGAGAGCGCTGCGCGCTGGTCGAAGGCCTCGATGCTCTGTCGCGACAGCCGGACGGCTTCGGCCAGGTTGGCTGGTCCGCCTACGAACGCCAGGTCGAGAGCCTCCCGCATCCAGGCATTGCCTCGGCTGGCCAGCTCGTTGGCCTCGACGATCCGGTCGGCCCGCACATCGTAGGCGTAGACGGACTGGCGAGACTTCGACACCATGCGGATGAAGTCGCGGAAGGCCTCCGGCTGCCGCTGCCAGTCGGCAGGGTCGGCCCACCGCACCAGCATCCGCAGCAGATGAATCTGCCCGGGGTTGAACTGGACGCCCTCGGGTCGGGAGCCGACGCATTCCAGCCAGCGAATGACGGCAGCTTTGTCGATGGCGGCATTTTCTTCGCAGTGCTCCAGAAGCCACCGCCAGGCGGCCTCGGCTCGAAGCATCCAGGCATCGACATCCCCGCTGACAGCCGGCGGCTTCGCGGCCTCGTCGCGGGGCTGGTCGCGGGGTTGGTCGATCGCGATGAAGCGTTCGAATGCCGACATCCAACGCCGCACATCGTCATCTTCTCGTTCTACCAGCGAGTCGTTCCGCCTGTAGGCCAACCGGATGCCGGGCAGCAGCCGCGCGCTCGAAATGAGCGCCAGACCGAGTTCTGTCTCCATCCGTTCGACGGTCGTATCGACGTCGACTTGCTCGTCAAGATAGGCCGCTCCGGCCGTGCGGAGTTTCTCCGCCCGCAGGAGCATGTGCAGATAAGACGCCCAGAGCAGCGGCCGCTCACGAATGGCTGAGGGCCGCAGCCGATCAGCCGCCCGCCAGCGGTCGGCCAGCCACGCATCTTCGTAGACGTCGGCATCGCTCCGCAACTCGACGGGCGGCATGTCGGAAGCCGTCCACGCCAGAGCGGCGTCGGCGTTGCGGTCGGACGGCGTTGTGATCAGGATGGGAGTCTGTCGTTCGCCAAACATCGCCCGCGCCCAATGGTCGACGCGAAAAGCGAGGTAGGCGGACAACTCCTGGAGTTCCACGCGTCCGTCCGCGTCGCCCCAGGGCCTGGCATCGGCAGCGCCGCGCATGCCACGCACAAACTCCAGCACACCGCCGCTCGCACCCTGTGCGGCGCTCGAGTAGGAATTCTGGCCCGTGGATGCCGGCACCATCACCCAGATGCCCTTCAATGACGAACCCGCCATGAGGGCCTCCACGGCAGGCGTGAAGGCTCCGTCGTCGACGCCGAGCGGCCAGTCGGTCGACGGCCTGCAGGCATCGAGGATGACGAGGATGCCGACGCGGTCGGGTAGGGCTTCGCGGAGGCCGGCGAGCAGACGGTCGACGCGGAGGAAGGAGTCCTCCTCCATTCCCGCGGAGTCTGCGGAGGCACTCGGCGGAATGAGGCAGGCGCGGCCCTTGTCATCGAGCGTCCCGATGGCGGTCAGATGAACGATCGCCATGTTGCCATCGGGCCCACCGGGCTTGGTGCGGCGCAGCGTCGAGGCGAGCGTGGCGAGCATCTCGTCGGCGGTCGCCGAGGCCAACGCGGGGCTGGTGTCGAAAATCACCGCCGAGCCCGGCTCGAAGAAACGCTTTCCAGGCGTTTCCAAGGATGCAAGCAACAAACGGTCTTCGTCGGCCAGTGCGATGGGGGCGAGCGGCGACCGGTAGTTGGTTACGAAGCCCACGACGATCGGCACCTGACGACGCACCGTCAGCAGCATCCGCACCAGCAGCACGATCAGGGCCACCGCCGCGACCGTGAGCACGATCCGACGCACCATCAACCACCATGCTCGCGACCGCTTCAGCGGATCGAGTCCGCCACGCCACGATGCCTGGGTGACCGGCGCGTCGACGGTCGACGTCGCCACGGAATGGACGGCCTCGGCAGAGGGCTGCCGAGGGCCTCGCCCGCCGCGGCCGGACCGCCAGGAAGCGGCGTGGCCCGAGGGGCTGGCGGGGGAGCCACCATCCGAGTCGGTTGGTTTGTCTGGAGAACGATTCATCGGTTTCGTTGTTCCGGATGCCGGTCATTCACCAAGCGATGTATCTTAACGCGACTGCCGGCCGCAGACGGCTCCATGGCCGCTGGCTTCGCCCGTGGCCAGCCGAAGATGGCGATGGCCAGAGCCACCGTCAGGCTGGCGAGCGCCAGCCAACGCAAGCGGTCAGCCCCCGTCAGGCCGCTGGCCGGCGACGGCGAGGCAGATGGCACGGCTCGGATGACGGGGGGCGACGGCACGGCCACAGGTGCCGATTCCGCCGTCACCGGCGGCAGCGGAGAGGGCGGCGTCGAAGCAGGGAGCGGGGGGACTGGAGTCCGAATGGCAGGCCGGACGATCGGCTGTGGCGTGCCCCGGGAAGCGGCCGTCGGGCCGAGGGCGAGCCGCGTTTCCGCGTGCCGGTGGCCTGCCGACGGCGGACTGGGCTGACCGGCGATGCGGGCAGATGGCTGCCGCTGCTCGATGTCGCTGAGAAACTCCCGCAGGTCTTCTGCGTCGGCTTCGGCAAAGGCCGCGACCGGATCGAGCGGCTTCCACATCGCTTCCACGCGGCCGGGCGCAGATGGGAGGGGGCCCGCGGGTGCAGGTGAAGGTGCAGGTGCTCGCACCAGCACGCTGCGGGTGCCGGGCAGGACCATCGCGGCGTCGGGCGTCGGAATCATTTCCGGCTCGAGCAGCGGGACGGGCGTCGGCACCATCTCGTGATGATCCATCTGCGGAGGCACGACGAGCCTGTCACCATAGCAGGGGCCGCCCAGCGGCAAGGGAACGTTGTCGGAAGGTCGTGTTTCCCGGTCGTCGACCGGCGGCATCTCGCGGACAATATTGTCCATTCCCGACTCCATGCCCATCGTCCCTTCGCACCCGCATGCACAGGCGTTGCAGGCATTCAACGCCTGTTCGGCGAGGTCCCGCACCCGCTTGCTCGGCTCGAGAAAGCAGCCCATGTCGTCACGGCCGTAGGCCAGTTTCATCAGCTTGTCGCGCATCTCCGGGCTGCAGCACGAGCCCCGCCTGTCGGCGCACGGACAGTCTTCCTTCGCAGGATCCTCGCACTCCCCGCCGAGCATGCTCTTCATGGCCTTCTTGAGCTTGTGCTTGTGTTCTTTGGGCGGCGCTTTTCCGCAGAGACGATCGAGGGCGTCGCAGAACTGTTTTTCGATCGCCTTCTTCGCGTCTGCACAGCTTTCGCTCATGCCCTTCGTCTTGCAGGTCTCCTTTTTCTGGTCGCGCGACTGGCAGACCGCGGCTGTCTGCAGCACGGCCTTCACAGCCTCGTACCTGACCTGCTCATCGGGGTCGTCCATGGCGGCCATGAGCGCGGGCATCACTTCGGGATGCTCCGGCGTGCACCCGAGGCCGGCAAGGAATTTGATGGCGGCTTTTTTCTTGCAGATCTCGTGCTTGGCGGCCTTGGCCTTGGCGGCAGCCTGGATTGCCGGATTGGCAGACTGCTGGGCGGCTGCATTGGTGCCGAAGGGATTGGGCACTCCGAGAAAGCTCCAGACCGTCATCGGCGTGCCGGTGGTCTGGGCATCTGCCGGCGGCGGGAAGAGCATCGCCTGCACCAGCGCGATGGCCAGCCCCGCCACGCATGCGCGCGAGCGCATGGAGAGCGTTGTCCGGCCGCGGTGGCGCAGACATGCTGGCAATCTCATTCGATGAATGTCCCCCTCGCCGCCGCAGCGTCGGCCCCGCAACGCGTTTGCCGGACCGACCACCGTGCCGCTCCTATCAACATCGTCAAGAACAGCAGGCCTCATGCCCGCACCGCGTGGCCGGAGCGGTTGCAGCCAACGTCGCGATTGTCCGTCGCGAAGCGGTGGCAATGAATGTGCCGGTCGTGCCGGCGGAGCATCGACGGCGGGAGCATGCGCCCGGCCTGCAGCGGCTCCTTCAGCGGCTCCTTCAGCGGCTCCTTCAGCGGCTACTTCAGTTCCAGGGTCACGCTGGCCGCGGCAGCAGGGGCCGCCTCGACTGTGACCGCTGTCGGTTCCGCCTTGCGCATCCGGTTCCGGACCGCCGCCTGCACCGACGCCTTATATTGGCCGGGCTCCAGATCGTCGAACCGAAACACCCCACCTTGGCGGGTTCGTGCCGTCCGATCGCCACCGGGGCCGCTGAGCATAACCGGCAGATCGGGTTCACCCCGGCCAGAGAGCATGACCTTGCCGGTGAGGGAATTCAGCTTGCTGGCCGGTTCGGCCCCCACAGACAGCCAGATTCGCGCCGGCGGATCGGAAAGTCCGACATTGTCGGTGGCCCGCACCAGCACGGGCAACCGCACGCCAAATGGAAGTTTCGCCGAGTCGATCCGCAATTCGTAGTTGGTGCCGCCGAGCCAGACGGCCGGCTGCCACTCCTTCGGCGTGCCCTTGCCCTCGGCATCGATCGCCCACTCGACAGACTTCAGCCCCGAGACGCCGGGTCGGCGGCGTTCGGGCGGGATGAGGTAGCCGTCGGACGAATCGTCGGAGGCCTGGATCGGCACCACGATCGGCTGGCCCACGGTGGCCTGAACGTCTGGCGGCACAACGACGCACGGCGGCTGCCCGTCGAACACCAGCATCCGCGAGTCGACGATGGGCGATTGCAGACCAGCGATCGCGAGCCGGGCCTCGGCCGACACATCGACGTTGGCGAAGCCCTCGCCGGAGGCGGCGACCGTCCAATCGTCAACGATGGTCTTGATCGCCAGCGAGTCTCCCGCTGCCGGCGGCTCGAACATGAACGTCACCTGCCGGTCGTGGGCTGCGGTCCAGACGGTGCGTTCCTCGCCGCGTTCACTCAGACCACCGCCGATCTGTCGCAGGACGATGGCCACGGAACCACCGACCTTCTCGCCGGCCAGGAAGGTGTCGGCAGGGGCGTCGACGGCCAGCCGCATCGGCAACGAGGCGACCGGCGCCTTGAGCAAGGTCGTGCCGGCCGTGGGCGCAAGGATGTGGATCTGACGCCAGTCGTACTGAGGCCCCTGTGGCTGCATGTCTGCCGCTGATGAACAGTCGACGGCGAAGTTGAAGGCGCGGGGATATCCGTCGACGTCGAGCGAGAAGCGGGCGGTGCCCTGATCCGGGCCATTCCATGAGGCGATGACGTCGCTGGTCGGCGCGGCGGTCGTCAGCACCGCGCCCGGCTTGCGGGGCACGACCGGGCGGATCGCGGAGGCCGGTGCTCCGCCAGTGGTGGGCTCGCCGTCTGGCTCCCGCAGTGTCACTCGGCAGCCATCCGTTGGCAGGAGCGAGGCATTTTCGCCGAGCGGGCCGAGCGACACGGTGATGGTGCGGGCACGACGGTCGTATCTCGCCATGGCCGCGATCATGTCCCGCGGGTGTTGGGCACTGAGGATGATCCGTGTGATCGCGGGTCGGGAGCCGGCGGGTGCCTGTGTGTCGTGGACGACCAGCGCAAGGTCGGGGCCAATCTCACGGCCGGCGGAACCCCCTGCCGGCTGAGGCGTCGGGAGCTCCAAGGCTCCGGCGTTTGCGGCCGCCGCTGGTGGTGTTGCGGGGTCGGCGTCCTTTTTCGGGCTGGCCTGACCCTCGTCGCCAGACTTGAGCACCAGGGGCACGATCTGCCCGTCCACGCCGAGCGGCACGCCGGCCGCACGGGCCAGCGGCGGAGCGGTGAATCGGCCGGCGAGCAGGGCAGCCGCGGCATCAGACCAGGCCCGCTCGCGGTCGTTGGGCGATGCCGTGCCGGGGATCGAGTGGAGTTCGACGTCGAGCTTGCGAGCTTCGCCAGAGAGGTTGTTCAGTCCCAGTTGCCACGCCGTCACCCGCGTGGACTGGCCTGAGAGCGAGAGGAGGGCGGTCGCCGCGTCGTCGGCAGTTGTCAGCCGTTCGGAAAGTGGGCCGCGGGAAGCCAGCACCCATCCGTCCTCGCCGACCATTCCCGAGACACTGCCTGCGCGGCCACGCGCCGCCACGAGCACGCCGCGTTCCGATGGCAGCGGCATGGAGAGCTGCGATTTCTCGACGTAATCATCGGCAGTCATCATGGCGCTGAGCAGGGTCATCCTGCGATTATCGCCGGTGGCTGCGCGACGCAGAGGCACCACTTGCACCGTGAATGCACCCCCGCGCCACGGCAGATCACGCGATGGAATGGAAGCACCCTCGACCAGGCTGGTGCCGTCCGGCAGCCGCAGGGTGATCTGCGCCGGATCGAAGCCCAGCGTGAGTGCCGCCGCTGCAGGCACGTTGGCGGTGCCTGAGACGGAGATCTGGATATCGGTGGCGATGCCGAGACGGGGTGGCGTGGGATCGGGACGTTGCAGCCGCAGTCCATAGCGGAGGGTGGCGTTCCAGCGAGTCAGTCCGGCGATCATGCGATCGCCCACCACGGCGGCGTCGCGGGGGTCGAGAATCCGCAGCAATCCGCCGAGACGGTCGGAATCGACGACATTGGCCGGTCCCCTGGCCGTGTCGTTTACCCCTCCCGCTGCCACTGCGGCCCGTTCGAAGAGTCTCGCCAGGCGGGATGACAGTTTGGCGGCGGCTTCGGCGGCGGCGGCCTCGTCACCCGCCATATTGTCGAGCGTGGCGATCGCCCGTCGAGCGGCGGCGATGTCATCAAGCGTCGGCTGGAGCAGGGTCGGCCCCGGGCTCTGGCCCGCCGTGGCATTGATTCCCGAGGCATCGACGAGATCGACGACGGCCGTCGCGAGCGCAGCACAGTTTTTCCAGGCAGCACGGTCGATGGGCCGGGAAGGGCCAGACGGGATCAGCGGTCGTCCCTCAGCCTTCAGGGCCACACCCGCATCGGCCGCGCCGCCGGCGTCAGCTTGTTTCTCGTCGGCGGCAGCGGGCGTGATGGGCAGAAGCTTGGCTCGTTGGGCGGCATCCGGCAACCGTGACCGCAGGAGGATCATGCGGTCGTGGAGAGGAATCCGCGTCGACGAGCCCGCCTCGGCGGTCAGGCTGGCGAGCAGTTGATCCTGGAGGGACCGGAGCATCGACGACTGCGCGAGCATATTTTGGGTTGTGCTGGTGAGCGGATCGACGCGGGCGGTGTCGTTATCGGCGGATGGCCCCGACGGCGACTGCGCGATCGCGGTGCTCAAACGGGAAATGCGGTCGATAAACCCATCGACCACCCCTGGCGCGATGAACTGGGGACCGGCACCGCCGGAGAGGCGCCCAATCACGTCGAGCATGGACCAGCCGAGTTCGATCGCGTCGTTGCGGGCAGCGACGGCGGCCTGGAATGGCTTGGGTGATGTGGACCATGCCTGCGGGATACCGGCCGCGTTGGACGCTCGACGGGCTCCGGCCAGTGCCTCGGCCAGAGGTGAGCCCGCCTGCGTACTGGAGCCAGTTGGCGATGCGTCGTCCATCCGAGCCATTGCAGCCTTGAACCGCTGCAACGCTGCCCGGGCACGTTCCGCGCCGGGGCCGTCGATACCCGCTTCGGTGGTCGTGGCGGCGATAAAGGAGGCAGCCTGTCGCCAGAGATGTGGAGCAAAGTCGATCACGGATGGCTGTGAAATTGAGGCGGGGGGCGGGCCCGTGCGGGTGGTCATGGCATTGAGAAGCGCCCAGGGATCGTCACTGCGGGGCGTCGAGGCCGCCGCGGTCTGAGCCGCTGCAGGTAAGGCGGTTGCGGTGGGCTGCGGATTTGCCGCAGCGGGCTGCGTATTTTCTCCCGCGGGCTGCACGGCCGCAGGAGCTGGCGACACCGCCTGTGGCTGTGGAGGAGCGACGGAGCCTGCGACTGCCGCCGCCGTTGTCGCGGCATCGCGCACGGTCGCCACCCCGGAGGCCACGGCCGCGGGCATCGCAGCCGTCAGGGCCGTGCTGGCCGCGGTTTCCGCATAAGCCGCGACCGCTGGCATGCTCGCTGGAACTGGAACTGGAGCTGGAACGGCTGCCGGCGCCGCGGCGGGAGCAGGGGCAGCTGCAGAAGCAGAAGCAGAAACGGGAGCCGGCGTCGCCGGTTTTGCCGGTGCCAAGCCGGGAACGAGTCGACGCAGAGCTGCAAGCGCCCCTGAGCCAGTTGTGGGCGCGACTCGCACAAGCCGGATGTTGTGAGGAATGTCGCTGAGCGCGACCCGCCCGACCCCGAGTTTCCAGACCGCGGGCCGCTGCGGCACGCGGCCGCCGGTTGACCGCCGCGACCATTCAGAAGTCCACGCGACGACGAATGGGGCCAGTTCGTGAAGTTCGACAACGCGATCACCGTCGCCCCATGGGGCCTTGTCAGCGGCTCCCGCGAGACCCTGCTCGAGAGCGGCGGCGAAAAACGTCCGCCTCGCCGCGCCGCTCGCGCCGGAATACTGGAGGTTGTCATGAGACGTGAGCAGCCAATTCTGACCGTTGGCCCGCAGCGGCGGGGCCTTCAAATCCTTGTCCAACTGCCGCGGCACCTGACTGCACAACACGCCAATCCGGGGGTCCCAACGAAGGTCTCCGAGATCCATGGCGACCAGCGTTGTCAGGCTCGCCGCGGAGCCGATCGACTCGACAATCTCGCGACAGGGCACCATCTCACGAAGCCCCTCGCCGCGCAGGGTCGCGTCGGCTGCCACCAGGCAGGCATGGCCACCGAGAGGATCGGGGCGTTCGTTTCCCTCGGCATCGAGAACCGGGGGAGCCACCATGCACTGGCCACGGACATAGGCGATCATCGAGTCCTTGCCGCGGAGAGGCATGCCGACACAGTAGCCGTGCAGTCGGTCCCGCATCGACTCCACCGTCTCGAAACCCTTGGCCTGGAGCAGTTCGCCAGACATCGACGGCGCCAGCCGGCCCGACAGCGACGTAGCGAGCGCCGTCGTGTCTTGGTTTGCGAACGGCACCGTCGGCAGCACTTCCAGCGAGTAGTCGTCGACGATCAGAGCGATGACGGCGGTCTGCCACGAAAACAGCGGGGCCACGATCAGCGCCGTCGAGAGCACGATCGCCACCAGGGCGGCCAGGGCGAGGGCGGCCCCGGTCGCGACTCGGCGTGATGCCGGTCGGGCTGCGAAGGGGGTGCCAGACCGCCATCGGTCCTGCCGCTGCGCAAGGCTGTCAACGTTCGATTCGGAGGGCTCGACGCTGGTGCGACGTGGCTCGGTCATGGCGCTCTCTCTCAACAATGGCCGGAGTTTACCGTCCCATCGACCCCGGGTACGATAGCGGATTCGTCGGGATCTCTGAGACCAAACCCCTCGGCGGCCGCGACGCCGTACGGCAGGGGCGTGGTCCCTGGTCGTCGGAGTTCCCCGGTCGTCGCCACCCGGAATGCATCCATGCGCCATCTTCCCGTCAACTGGTCGGAAGGAATGTTCCTTCGGCCGCACCATTTCCAGGCAGCCGATCGTCATGCGGCGGAGCGGCTGGCGCTCTCGACCGTAGCCGATGACCCCTGCTGCTACGGGATTGTGAGGCTGGAGATCGATCCGGTGGCGCTGGCCAACCGACAGATCGAACTCCGCGCGTGTCAGGCCCGCCTGCGGGACGGCACGCTTGTCTGGCTCGAACCGGGCGAAGAGCCCGAGCGGGCGAGCCTGGCCACGGCATCCGCGGAGGTGGCAAAACTGTCGGCCGCCCTCGACGAGCCGCTGCAGTCCAACGAATTCGTGCGGGTCTACCTGGCTGTGCCGCGGCTCGATCCCGGCGGCCCCAATGTCTCGCCACCGGGGCCGCACGATCGCAGCCGCTCCGTCGCCATGCGGCAGTCGATGCAGGACGAGGCATCGGGCGGCAACGACCAGGAGGTCGAGTTTCGCCGCCTCAATGTCAGGCTCAAACTCTCCACCGAAGATCTTTCCGGCTTCGAACTGCTGCCGATCGCCCAGATTCGCCAGGCGGGAAACCGCGAGGGTGCTCCCGAAATCGATCCCGACTATTTTCCACCGATGCTGTCGGTGGAGGCCTGGCTGCCACTGGGCCGCGACGTTGTGCGGGGCGTCTATGACCTGATCGGACGCAAGGTGGAGGTGCTCACTGAGCAGGTGGTCAGTCGGCAGGTTGGATTCTCCAGTTCGGAGCCCGGCGACTTGGACCGACTGTTCATGCTCTCCAAACTGCTCGAGGCCCGGGCGGTGCTGCGGGTGATCGCGTTCGCCCGCGGCGTCCATCCGCGAACAGCCTACACGGAGCTCTGCCGGGTGGCCGGCCAACTGGCGATCTTCGAGGCCGATCGCCGGCTCGAGGAGTTGCCCGTCTACGACCACGATGAACTCGCGCGGGTCTTTCGTCGCGTCAAAGAAATCATCGAGACGATGCTGTCGCGGGTGGCGGTGCTGGAGTTCGAGCAGCGCTACTTCGTGGGCGTCGGCGCCGCCACGCTGTCGGCGGCGGTCGATTCCAAGTGGCTGCAGTCGGACTGGCAGTGCTATGTTGGCGTCCTCCGGGGCCACATGTCGGAAGAGGTCTGCCACCGCCTGCTGACGGGCGATAGCCACCTCGACTGGAAGCTGGGCAGCACGGAAGAGGTGGATCGGTTGTTCCGCATGGGCGTGCCCGGTCTCGAACTCTTCCCGGTCGATCGCCCGCCGCGGGCCCTGCCGGCGCGGAGCGGCTGGCTCTACTACCGGATCGGCACGGAAAATCCCGCCTGGCGGTCCGTGCAGGCGACGCAGTCGATGGGCATCCGCCTGCGGGATTCGTCGATCCTCAATCCCGACGAACTGGCCGGACGTCGTCGCGTCGAGGTGGCCTACGAGAGCCAGGTGGGATCGCTTGAGTTCGCCCTCTTCGCCATACCCAAATGAGACACGCCGCGGACGGATCCGCGCAGGCCCGAACGATCAAGCAGGCAGTGGGTTCATGACACCAGAATTCATCGTCGCGGTGGTTCCTCTGATGCAGGATGTGCTCGCGCTGGCAGATCGGGCGGCGACGGGCAAAGCCGGCCCGGTCGATGCCGAACGGGCGTTGCTGCGAGCCCGCTTCGACGCCACGGCGTCCAGGTGCCGCGGGCCACTGGCGGAGGATTGGGAGTTGGCTGGCTACGCGTTGGCGGCGGCGGCCGACGAACTGATGATCGTCGACATCGCATGGCCCGGGCAATCATGGTGGGAGAACCATGCCCTCGAGGTCGAACTCTTCGGAACGCGGCGGCGGGCCACCGAGTTTTACGCGCGGGCCGAGAAGGCAGCCGCACTTTCGTCTCGCAATGCCCTGCAGATCTTCGTGGCCGCTGTCGTGATGGGATTTCGCGGCATCCTCCGAGACAGGCCCGACGCGCTCGACACCTGGCTGCGGTCCAACGGACAACTCATCAAACTGGCCGTCGATCGCCCGCCGGTGCCCGCGGTCGGACCGGACGTGCCCGGGGCGCCGCCGCTGTCGGGCAGGTCGGAACTGATGTGGGCGATCCTGGTGTCTGCATTGGCGGCAGCCGCGTTGATCGTCACCGCTTGGGCCGCTTTCCTCTTGTGAACGCCATCCTGATCCGACTCGCCTGAGCCTCGTGCCCACCACCAACCCGCGATCCTAAAGCCCATGCAGTCGTTGCTCGCCATCCTGTTGCTTCCGTTCACGGCCACCGCCGCGGCGGTGCGTTGGTTTGGCAGGGCATCGGTCGCGGCGAGAATCGCCTGGATCGTCGCCCTGTTCCAGTTCGTCGTCGTCGCGCTGGCGGCGAGCGTGGTGCTGGGGTCGGGGGACCGCGCCGTGCTCCAGTCATGGTGGAGCCCGGGCAAAGCGCTCGCGCTGTTGCTGCTGGTCGTGCTGGTGCCGCTGTTGGTCTACCAGGCAGCCCGACTGTGGCTGGAACACCAGGGCGGCCGCTGGCCCGACATCGCGGCAGCCTGGACCGCGGCCGGCGACGAACTGGGCCGCCAGCAGATTTCCTTGACCGACGCGCCTCTGTTTCTCGTGCTCGGCAGCGACGGGGGAGAGTTGGAGCGGGCGCTGCTCGCCGAGTCGTCGGCGCCGCTGCTTGTGCAGCAGTCGCCGGCCGGCGGGGGGCCGCTCCACGTCTTCGCCTCGCGCGAAGCCATCTTCGTCTGCTTCTCGGGAGCGGGCCAGACGGCGGTCACCGCTGCATCGATCCGATCAGCGCTGGCCGACGGAGGCCAGCCCTCAAGCGGTCCGCTGGCTGGTGCCAGTCCGGACGCGGTCGTGGATCACGCCGCGGCGGCGCTGCAGTCGGGTGCGGTCAGCGTTGATGCCCGCCCCGCGACACGATCGAGCCCGCCATCGCGATCGGCAAAGGAACGACGCGATGCGGCTGACCGCCTGGAATTCGCCTGCGACCAACTCAGGCAGTCCCGCGTCCCGTTAGCGTCGATCAATGGCGTCCTCGTGTTGCTGACGCTGCAGGTCAACAGCCCCGCCGACGCCGATGCCGTGCGACTGGGCCAGGCGGTTGGCGAGGACCTGGCGACCATCACCCGGGTGCTCGGGGTGCGGGCGCCTGTGACCCTGCTGGCCGGAGTCCTGCAGGACGACCCCGCGATCGATGATCTGCTGCCCCGCCTCGATGCTGGCAAGCGGGCCGCTGCGTTTGGGCAGCCGTTTCCTGTGGGCCTGCCGCCAACGGCCGAACACCTGCACGCCCTGGCCTTCAATGCGACAGGCTCGCTGAACGACCGGCTGGGGGAGCTGCTGCTCGACTCTCGGCGGATCGCGCAACAGCCCGCCAACCGTCACCTGCTGGCCATGCTCGGTCGCATGCGGCTGCATGTCAGCACGCAGATCGCCAGGGTGCTTCAGCAGGCGTTCTCCTCCGACCTGCACGGCGGCACCGACGGCCGCCGCGGCGTTCTGCCGCTTTTGGCCGGCTGCTATGTGGCGTCGATCTCGGGCGATGCCGGCCGGCGGGCGTTTGGCCAGGGACTGCTCGATCGGGTCGTTCAGCTGCAGGGTGAACTCGACTGGACCGACGAGAGCCTGCGGGCGGAGGCATGGGCGGCCCGCACGTCGCGCCTGCTGTTCGGGGCTGCCGCCGTGATGGTCGTCGCGATGGTGGCGATCATCTGGTGGAGATTGTCGCGATGACCACGGCGTCATCGGCGAGGCAGCGGGACGAGATGTTCATGCTGCATCAGGGGCTCGTGCGGGCCATCGCCTGGAAGACGCATCAGCGGCTGCCTCGCGCCGTCGAACTAGACGACCTCGTGGCCTATGGCCAGATCGGCCTGCTGGAGGCGATCGCCGCGTTCGACGCCACCCGCAGTCGAAAGTTCACCACCTATGCATGGCATCGCATCCGCGGCGCAATGCTCGACGGGCTGGGCAAGATGACCTGGTTCGACCGGGCCGCGTTCGAGGGTCGCCAGTACGAGCGGAAACCGACCGACACGGCTGCCACGCCGGCTTCGCCCATGGGACAAGGAGGAGCCTCCGAGACCGTGACGCATGCCGCCGCCACTGCGGAAAAGACGCCCGCGCGGCGTCCGGTGCGGAACGACCTGGAAAACGTGGCCGTATTATCCAGGGAAGCAGATGCCGGCGAGGCGTCGCTCCATCTGGAGTTGGTGATGTTCCTGCGGGATCTGCTCTCCGCCTTGCCGGAGAAGGAGTCGGCCCTGCTGCGGGGCACGTTTTTCGAGGGCCGCACGCTCACCGAGGCGGCTCGAAGGGTCGGCATCAGCACCGCCTGGGCGAGCCGGCTGCAGACCCGCACACTCGCCGACCTGCGGATCGCCCTGGAACGCCGCGGCTTCGGCTGAGGCGTGACCATGGCGCCGGGGCGAACCGTGCCCCGGGCCGCATCGGCGGCACGACCGGCAAAACCCCACCGCGCGGCCGCGGCTCGCGTGATCAACCCGGGTCCGTCATGACTCGGTCACCCGCCACGCATCCCTTCACATTGTAGAGTATGAGAAGACTTTGCGGCCGCACAGGAGTTTCCGCCATGCCACTCTCCGTCGACATCGATCCCGATATCTTCAGCTACCCGATCAGTGGTGATTTCCCTGCCGGGGAGAACCTCCAGATCTCCGAGGATGGCAGGGCGGCGCGATCGGCCCTGCGCGATCTTCGTGAAGAGGCGCGACGCATTGAGCGACGTGCCGACGACGGCGACTCCTCAGAGGGTGGCTGGGCCGCGGCCCGCAGTGTCTGGGTCGAGGTGCGGGACGGCGGACTCGACATCCTCAGGAACCGCTCCCGCGACCTCGACATTGCGGCGATGACCATCGAGGCGCTCGCGCGGACCGACGGCTTCGTCGGGCTGGCTGCCGGCTTCGCCATGACGCGGGTGATGGTGGAGTCGTCATGGAGCGATCTCTTTCCGATTCCCGATCCGGAAGACGGGCCCGCGAGCGACGAGGCCGTCGTCGAGGAGCGGACCCTGCCGCTGCAGCGGCTTGTCGGCATGGATTCAGAGGGACTCCTGGTGCCCGCCATCCTCCACATTTCGCTCACGCAGAGCCGCTCCGACGAGCAGTATGCGATCTGCCACTGGCGGAGCAGCCGCGACCTCGTCAACGAGCAGAGCGAGGAAAAGCTGAAGTTGGCGGTCGAACGCGGCGCGGTTTCGCCCGCGCAGTTCGAACAGGCGGTCGCCACCACGCCGCTGCCGCACCTGAAGGAGGTCTATCTCGAACTCGGTCATGCTGCGGAGCAATGGGAACTGCTGTCAACCTCCGTCTCGACCGCCTCCGGCGGCGCCGCCGTGCTGCCGGCCGGCCCGATCCGCGACCTCTTCGAGGAATGCGATGCGGCGATCCGGACCTTCGCCCCGGCGGCAATTCCGGCGCCCGAGCAGACTGCCACCGACAGCGGTGAAGGTGCCACCGACGAGGCGGGGGCCGATGGAGAGGGAGGTGGCGGTCGGGCAGGGGCACCCACCGGTCGCGCGGAGGCTTTCAACCAGTTGGAATCGATCGCCGACTTCTTCGAGCGGCACGACCCCCACAGCCTCATTGGGGCCCAGATTCGCAACGTCGTGCGGCTCGGGCGGCTGCCGCGGGAGGCCTACTACCGCGAGCTGCTTCGTGACGAGTCCGCCCTCGCGTTGCTGTTTCGGGCTGCCGGCATGGATGACGACGGTGGCGGCGCCAGCGGCGGCTGATTCTGCTGGAATCCAGGGACCGCTTTGACATTTGAAGGTGGGGGAGGATATCCTCTCGCGGTCGCATTGTGCGATCGAACATCCACTATCGAAGGGGTCGAAGGAGTCACATCATGCCAGAGTCGGTGCACGGCAAGTTGTCTCGCGTGCGGAAGCCGCGAGTGCACATCACGTACGACGTCGAGACCGAAGGTGCGACCGTCGTCAAGGAACTGCCCTTCGTCGTCGGCGTCATGGGCGACTTCTCGGGCAATCCAACCGAGCCCCTCAAGCCGCTCAAGGATCGCAAGTTCGTGTCGATCGACCGCGATTCGTTCGACGAGGTCATGAAGCGAATGACCCCGGGTGTCGAGATGAAGGTCGAAAACACGCTCGCCGGCGACGGCAGCGAGATGGCCGTCAAGCTGAAGTTCTCCTCGATCGAGGACTTCGAGCCGGCGAAGATCGTCGAACAGGTCGAGCCCCTGCGGAAGCTCCTCGACACTCGCAACCGCCTGCGGGAACTGCTCAGCGCCGTGGATCGGGCCGATGGCCTCGAGGGCGAACTGGAAAAGCTGCTGCAGGATGCCGAACAGGTCAAGAAGCTTGCCGGAGAACTGGGCGTCGAGCCCGAGGGCAAGTAATCGTTCCGCCGTCTGCAATGTCCCTTTCATAGCATCGAATCGACTCACATCCTTTTCACCTTTGCCGCCGGGCTTTGATGCCCGCGTTGCCCAAGACGGAGAACAGCCATGAGTACTGCCGGAGAATCCGCGAAGCAGCCAGAGGCGGCATCGGCCGCAGCAGCGGGAAGCCTGCTGGACCAGATCACCAGCATGATGCCCCGCGCCGTGGAGAAGCCGCGTCGTGACGAACTCATCCGCTCCCTCGTGGAAGAGTCGCTCAAGGGAACGGTGGCGTTCGACAAGAGCATCACGAAGACGATCAACCGGGCGATCGCCTCGATCGACACGACGATGTCACAGCAACTGGCCGCGATCATGCACAACGCCGACTTCCAGAAGCTGGAAGGCTCATGGCGGGGAATGCATCACCTCGTGATGAATTCCGAGACCGGTGCCCAACTCAAGATCCGCGTCATGAACATCTCGAAGCGGGAACTGTTCAAGGATCTGGACAAGGCCGTCGAGTTCGATCAGAGCCAGATCTTCAAGAAGATCTACGAGGCTGAGTTTGGCTCGCCAGGTGGTGAACCGTACGGTGCTATGATCGGCGACTACGAGTTTTCGAACCACCCCGAGGACGTGGACCTGCTCGGCAAGATGTCGCAGATCTCCGCCGCCGGGTTCTGCCCGTTCGTCTCCGCCGCCTCGCCGAAACTCCTCGGCATGGACAGCTTCTCCGAACTGTCGAAGCCCCGCGATCTCGAGAAGATCTTCCTCGACGAGACCTACACGAAGTGGCGGAGCTTCCGCGACTCCGACGATGCCCGTTACGTGGTGCTGACGATGCCGCGGTCGCTCGCACGGCTTCCCTATGGCAAGAACACGAAGGTGGTCGAGGAGTTCGACTTCGAGGAGGTTGAGCTTGACGAGAAGGGGGATGCCAAGCCGGTGCCCCACGACAACTACTCGTGGATGAACGCGTCGTACGTGCTGGGTGCCCGGCTCACCGATGCCTTTGCCAAGACCGGCTGGTGCACGGCGATCCGCGGTGCCGAGAATGGCGGTAAGGTCGAGGGACTGCCGGCCCACGTGTTTACCGCCGATGACGGTGACAAGGCCCTCAAGTGCCCCACCGAGATTGCGATCACCGACCGCCGGGAAGCGGAGCTGTCGAAGCTCGGCTTCCTGCCACTGTGCCACTATAAGAACACTGACTACGCCGTCTTCTTCGGCGCTCAGACAGCGCAGAAGGCGAAGAAGTACGACCGGCCCGAGGCGACGGCCAACGCCGCGATCTCCGCGCGGCTGCCGTACATCATGGCCAGCTCGCGGATTGCCCACTTTCTGAAGGTGATCGCCCGCGACAAGATCGGCTCGTTCATGGAGCGGCAGGACTGCGAGGAGTGGCTGAAGCGTTGGATCGCCAACTACGTCTCGTCCGATCCGCACCCGTCCGACGAGGTCAAGGCCCGCTACCCGCTGGCCGAGGCCGAGATCAAGGTGGAAGAGATTCCGGGTGCTCCTGGCAGCTACAACGCGGTCGCCTGGTTGCGGCCGTGGCTGCAGCTGGAAGAACTGACCGCCAGCCTGCGGATGGTGGCGAAGATTCCGGCGTCGGCAAAGGGCGGTTGATACGTCTGTTCGCACGCTGCTTGGCATCCGATGGGGCATCCGACGGTGCGATGCCGGACCGCCGGCAGAGGTGGGCTTGAATGGCTTCCACATCCGCTTCGGTGACCGGACCGTCTGGTGCGTTTCGCGAGCCGGATAGGCCGCGGTCCTCTTCAGTACAGTCTTTTTCATCGCCGGAGTCGGCGTTCATCCGAGACATCGCGGCTGCTGCCGCGGATGTCCGGGGCGTGGCCGATCTGCTGGAGGCCCAGACTTCCGCCGAGGCGCTTCGAGCGTGGGCGGCCCGGCGAGTGGCCATTGGTGAGCGGCTGTCGCGGTCTACGCTGCTCGTTCGTCTGGGCGAGGACATCGCGGCCATCGACGTGGCCCTGTCGCGGCAGCTCGACGCCATCCTGCACCACCCGAAATTTCAGCAGCTCGAGTCTTCTTGGCGGGGCCTCGCCTGGATGGTCGGCCAGGCGGTCGACGCCAACGACGCCGCGGACGGCCGGTCGAAGGTTGAAGTACGGCTCCTGTCGGTGACGAAACGGGAACTGGCACGCGATCGTTCGGATGCCGTTGAATTCGATCGCTCGGCCATGTGGCGGAAAATCTACGAGGAGGAGTTTGGCACCGCGGGCGGCACGCCTTACGGCCTCCTTGTGGCCGACTACCAGTTCAGCCACCACCCCGACGACGTCAGTCTGCTGACGGGACTGGCCGAGGTCTCCGCGGCGGCCTTCGCGCCGTTGCTTGTCAACCCGGCCGCGGAGCTCTTGGGGCTCGACACATTCCAGCGGCTCGATACGTTGCCCGTGCCCGACACCTACCAGTCGTCCCCTGATTTCGTGAAGTGGCGGGCGCTCCGCGACCGCGAGGAATCGAGGTTCGTCGGCCTGCCCCTGCCGCGGGTGCTGGGCCGACTGCCCTACGACGGCTGGATCGGCCGGCCGGATGGTGTGGCGGCCGACGAGCGATCGTGGGCGAAGCGGGGTTTCCGCTATCGAGAGGAGGCGGATCGAGCCGACGGCTCCGGGCGGCTCTGGAACGGCGCCATCTGGCCGCTGGCCGGCGTCGTCATCCGGGAGTTCGGGCGGTCGGGATGGTTTGCCGACATCCGAGGCGGCTCGCGGGGCCTGGAAGGGGGCGGTGTGGTGGAGGGGCTGCCCGTCGACGGCTTCACCGGTCTCGACCAGGAGGCAGCCACGCGGGGGCCTGTCGAGGTGTTCGTCACCGAGCCGGTGCAGATAGATCTCGACCAGGCAGGCCTGATTCCCCTCTGCGCTTCCGGGCCCGATGGCCGCGCGGTGTTCCATACCAACGCTTCGCTCCATGTATCGCAACGCTACGATTCGGCGATCGCGACAGCGAATGCGCGGATTTCGTCGATGCTGCAGTACGTGCTCTGCGTGTCGCGGTTTGCCCACTATCTCAAGGTGATCGCCAGGGACAAAGTGGGGTCGTTTACCGACGCACCGACCTGCGAGCGATTCCTCTCCGATTGGGTGAACCAATACGTCACCCCCGACGACCAGGCGTCGGCCGAGACACGGGCCAAGATGCCGCTGCGGGCGGCCCACGTCGAGGTTCGCGAGGAGCCGGGCACTGCCGGGACCTACCGTGTGGTCATGCGGCTCCAGCCCCACTTCCAACTCGACCGGCTCGATGCGACACTCAGGCTCGTCACGATGGTGCGACGCGGCGACAAACGCTAAGAACCACAGCACTCGAAATCAGAGAAAGAGGCAACACGATGGCAACGGCTGGAGAACTCCTGTCAACGGGCAATTTGGATGAAGCCATCCAGGCCGCAACCGCAGAGGTGAAGGCAAAGCCGAAGGATCTCGAGGCCCGCTGGCTGCTCGCCGAACTGTTGATCCTCTCGGGCCAGCACGACCGGGCCGATGCACAGTTCGACGCCATGATCGCGGTCGAGCCCCGCGCGGCGATATCGGCCATCCCGATCCGTCATCTCCTGCGGGCCGAGACGGCGCGGCGGCAGTTTTACGACGAGGGCCGTGTTCCCGAACTGCTCGACGGCGCCGATCAGCAGGTCCGCGACCGGCTGGAGGCGTTTGTGTTGCTCCGCGCTGGCAAGGCGGCCGAGGCAGGGCGGCTGGTGGAGCGCGCCGAAAAGGTCCGGCCGGCCCTCGCCGGAAAACTCACGCTGGCCACGGGGAGCGAGCAGAAGTTCTCCGATTTTCGCGATCTCGACGACATCACGGCGGAGGTCTTCGAGGTGCTCACGCAGACCGGGAAGTATTACTGGATCGAGATGCGGCGGGTGGAGCTGATCGAATTCACGCCGCCGGAGCGGCCGCTCGATCTCGTCTGGCGGCCCGCGCGGATGGTTGTGAAGGACGCGTTCGACGCCCAGGTGCACCTGCCCGCGGTCTACGGCACGCTCAAGGGAGCCGATGCCGCCTCACGGCTCGGCCGGCGAACCGACTGGCTGGGCGGGGAAGAGGATGCGATCGTGGGGGTGGGCCGGAGGTCGTTCGTGGTCGACGGCGAGGAAGAGATCGACATGATGGCTCTTGGGTCGATCACCTTCGACATCTGAGCGGCGGGCGGCCTCGGCCCGGGAGTTGGCCCGTCACGGCTCATCATTCACGCGATGACCTCGCGGAGCATGCTGCGGATACGGTCGAGAACGTGGCGCGACACCGCGCCAAACCGCACCACGGTAAGGCTCTGGGCAAGCGTGTAGATGCGATCAACGCGAACGGTACCGGGGCGGTTGAGCCGGCCATCTTCCAGATCGGTCGACTCGATGCGAAATGACCAGGGGGTCGGCGATGGGTTCGACGTCATCGCCACGACGATCATATCGGGGCCGGCGGAGTTGTAGGTGTCGGACGACACAACGATCACCGGACGGCGCTTGCCGCTCGACAGATCGGTGAAGGGCACCGGAATCAAGACAATGTCACCTTGCCGGGGCCGCATTCCAGTCCTCGTCATCGAGCGGATTGTCCCAGAAGTCGAGCGTGCTGCCAGCGGCGGCGACGAGATCATCGAACTCTTGCGCGGCTTCCCGGATAACGATCACCGTGAGCCGCTCTCCGGGCTGAAAGGACCCCGTAAACTCCACCTTCCCGTCGTCGCGGGCATGGACCTCGAAGGTGAGCGCGGTGCGCGGGTGGCGGTCGGCGGTGGCCATATTTGCGCTCTGAGGCGGGGTCATCGACATCCCTAGAGAATCAATAGTCTATCCAAGCGGATGTCAGACTACGATCGTTTCATGGGAGGGAGCGGATTTTGCGGTAGGAAAACGTCTCGCGTCGCGATTTTTAAGGCGTTTCAGAGTCTGGCCGTCAACTGCTAGAGCAGCCCCCCAATTGTCGGAAAGTCGCGGGCCTTGGTTAAGGTACTAGTCGCGAGGCATTCGCCCGACCTCGGCCGCTTCGGGTTCGTGGGTGGCAGAGGCTGCGGCGAGCGTCACGATCCCCTGCCGCACCAGTTCCGGCAGCACCGTCGTGAAGAAGCCGTCGCAGATGGCTTGAACGGCCTTCGCCCGTTCGGCCAGATCGGTGATCGGCCGGCCCGTGGTGTGCTCCCGCAGATGTTTTTCCGTGCGGACGAGCCGGTCGGCGATCCGCTCCTCGAGGCCCTCGCGACCGCCTGTCATCAGCTCATCGAGGATGACGGCATGCAGGTCGCCGATCTCGTGCCCCGCGCCGGTCCGCAGGCTCGCCAGGCCGACCTGTTCGTTGACGATGTCCTCCCGCGTGAGCGCCCGGCGGTTGAAGGCCAGCGGCACGGACAGCGGCGCGGCCGCGACCGTCTCGGCTGGCGGGACCGGATCGATTACGGAGCCGCCATCGACGCGAAACAGACCCATCGCCACGCCCGCATCCACCGCCTCGACCAACGCCTCGGAGGTGAATGCCGCCAGCTGCGGCTCGTCGAGCAGCATTGACAGCGACCAACTCGAGTTCCCCATCACCTCGAGCATCCGGTCGTGGGGCGGTCCGGCAATCCCAGCCGACACGCCGCCGTAGGTGACGGTGTGTGGCAGCGACGCCTGTGGCGACGTGGTGCGGAAGAAGAGATCGGCCGCCGCATCGGCCCGCTGCCGCGGCGTCCACGCCTCCCGTGGCCGTGGAGAAAAAAGGTCCCAGCGGAACATCGCGTTGGCGTGGTGGTCCTTGAGCGTCTCGAGTGTTGCGATGTCGGCGGCCTGAAACTGTCCGGCAAACTGCGGCTTCGCGCAGAGCTCCCAGTGGTTGTGGTGATAAGGGAGGCGGCCCGCGTGCCCAAGGCCGATCCCGCCAAACATCGCGAGCACGTCGGCCACGTGGAACACCGTCCAGTGTTCGTTGAGGTATTCGTGGGCCACATAGTGCAGGTCAGCCTGCATGAGCTTGTCGACGAGCTGGGCCGCCAGTGGCTGGTCGTGAAAGATCGGAATGTCGGCCTTGCGCATCTCGGCGACGATCGCCAGCGCCTGGCGGACACGGGCGATGCTGTCGCCCTGAGCCATCCCGGCAAAGTGCTGCAGCAGCGTGCGAACCGGGAGCAGGCTCGACCAGCCGGGCATGCAGTTATAAGTCACCTCGACGATGCCATCGGGCTTCAGGTGCCGACGGATGATCTCGAGCACGCACTGACGCAGTTCCGGGCTGACCCAACTGAACACGCCGTGGAGCGCGATGAAGTCGAACTGCGGCAGATCGGCGGGCATCTTTGCGAAGTCGGCGCAGAGCACCCGCACGTTCCGCAGGTCGGTGGCGGCGACCTCCCGCTCGATGTGTGCGGTGTGCACGGGCATAAAGTCAACGCCGGTGAAGCGGCCCTGCGGGTTCGCCGCCGCGAGCGTCAGGAGCGTGCTGCCAAAGCCGCAGCCGAGTTCCAGGAAGTCGAAGCCCTCGCTGACCGCCGGCGGCCGGATGCCCTGCAGCGATGCGACATACCGCATCCGGGCCGGGGCCATGAAGGGGTAGTAGCCGGGGAGGTAGGCGACGTCGGTGACGTAGCCAGTGGAGGGAGGCGTGGTCGTGTGCACGGTCGCGGTTCCTCGAAGAACTGGCGGGCGAGCCGATGTTGTAGCACGGGGGAGGTCGGGCCGGCCGTTTCCGCGTGGCGGAAAAGCCGGCCGCGAGGGTAGGATTCGACCCATGGCTAAGTCGATCCCCAATGAGATTCAACTCCTTCCCAGCCTGCTCGACCGGCTGCTCGACGACCATCCAGAGGAGAGCCGGGAACCGGCGTGGAGAGACGTGCAGGTGATTCGGGTGCTCAAGGCAAGCCTCTGCCGCGACCTGCAGAACCTGCTCAACGCCCACCGGCTGCTGACGACAATTCCGGAGGTGTACTCCGAGCTGAAAACCTCGCTGCTCAACTACGGTCTGCCCGACCTGCAGAGCATGGAGGTTCGGGAAGACCACGACCTCGGGCTGTTGTGCCGACTGATCGAGGAATCGATCCAGGCCTTCGAGCCGCGTCTCAAAGGTGTGCGGGTACGGCCGGTCATCGACGCGGAGGGCAAGAAGCCGATTGACCGCCGCGTGCGGTTCGAGATCGAGGCCGTGCTCGTCGTAGAGCCGTTGCGGGAGCAGGTGCTGTTTTCCTCGTCGCTCGACGTGGCCAGCGGTGAGTTTGCGGTGGAGGGTGCGAAATGAGCGATGACCTGCTTCCCTACTATGACCGTGAGCTGGCGATCCTGCGGACGCTGGCGGGCGAATTCGCCGAGCAGCATCCGAAGATCGCTGGCCGTCTCAGCCTTGGCCGCGATGAGTCGCAGGATCCGCACGTGGAGCGGATGCTGCAGGGCGTCGCGTTTCTGGCTGCCCGCGTGCAGAAACGACTCGACGACGACTACCCCGAACTCACCGACGGTCTGCTCGACCTGCTCTATCCCCACTACCTGCGGCCCGTGCCCTCGCTGGCGATCGCGGAGTTCGCCATCGATCCGAAGCAGGCGCAGCTGACATCGGGCTACCTCGTGCCACGCGGCACGCCGGTCGAGACCGAGGAGGTGGAGGGGGAGCGGTGTCGCTACCGCACCTGCTTCGACCAACGGCTCTGGCCGCTCAAGGTGTCTGCGGCCGGCCTTTCGGGACCGCCGTTCCAACTACCGATCGTTCCTCCGGCTGGCACCGTGGCCGTGCTCTCGCTGGCGATCGAGACGCTTTCCAGTGAAGTCCGCGTCGGCCAGATGCCGCTGGACTCGTTGCGGCTGCACCTTCATGCCGAGGCGGGGCAGTCGATGTACGAACTCTACGAACTCCTGCTGACGAGATGCCTGGGCGTGGTGATCGCAGATGGCCCCGCCGACCCCCAGGCCGTGGTGCTGCCGCGGGACCGGCTGGTGGCCGCCGGGTTTGACCCGGCCGATGCGGCGATTCCCGATGATCCGCGGAGCTTTTCCGGCTACCGGCTCCTGTCGGAATTTTTCGCCCTCCCGCAGAAGTTTCTGTTCGTTGATCTCAAGGGGCTCACGCCGCAGGTGATCGGACGGATCGGCAAAACCATGCACGTGTCGATCCTGCTCTCGGCCACCAGCCGCGAACTGGAGCGGGTGTTGTCGCCCCGCGCGATCCGACTGGGCTGCACCCCGATCGTGAACCTCTTCACCCAGCAGCTCGACCCCATGCGAATCGACGGGTCGAGGAGCGAATACTGCATCACGCCCGATGCCCGTCGCCCACGGGCGGTGGAGGTCTATTCGCTGGAGTCCGTGCAGGCAGGGCGGGCGGGCGACGAGCCCGTGGACGTGCTGCCGTTCTACGCCGTGGCATCCGGCGCCGAAACACCGACGGCTGCAGCCGTCGGGCCGCAGCGAAGGCTGCGGTGGCTGGCATCCCGGAGGACGCATCGTGAGCCACGGCCCGACGGCGTGACCGACTCGGCCACCGACACCTGGCTCTCGCTCGTGGACGAGGCCGGCGGCCCTGCCGCCGTGGCCGACCTCATCGTTCACACGAGGGCCGTCTGCACCAACCGCAATCTGCCTTCGCGATTGCCGTTCGCCGTGGGACGGCCGCGGCTGACGTTGCCGGACGGCCAGGGACCGGTGGGCATGGTCACCTGCCTGACGCGGCCCACGCGGCCGCTGCGGACGCTGCCCGGCCGCGGCGCCGCGTGGCGGATCATCTCGCACCTCTCGCTCAACCACCTCTCGCTTGCCGACGCTGGCGACGGCCGCGCCCCGCAGGCCCTGCGGGAGATGCTCCGGCTCTACCTCCTCGACGACCTCGACGACTACGACCAGAAGCAGCGGTGGATTCAGGGCATCGTCGGCGTGTCGAGCCGCCGTGTGGCGGCCCGGGTCGGGGAACGCGGCGGCGTCTGCCAGGGTGTGGAGATTCGTCTCGAACTCGACGAGGAGCGATTCTCTGACGGGGCGGCCTACCTGTTCTCCAGTGTGATCGACCGGTTCCTCGGAGCCTGGGTGAACATCAATGCGTTCACGCGGCTGGTTTCCACGTCGCGGGAGCGGGAGAGCCGGCGGGAGCAGTGGATCTGGCCGCCGCGGGCCGGAGGCAGGGTGCTCGCATGAGTGACCACTCTGCGGTCGGCCCGATTTCCGTCGAGAGCCAGACTCCCGCTGAGAACCAGACGCCTGCCGAGAGCCAAGTGGCTGCACGCCATGTGCCCAAGCATCCCGTCTTGGAACGCCTGTATGCCGAGCCGCAGCGGTTTGAACTATTTCAAGCGGTGCGGCTGCTGTTTGCGGAGGCCGTCGAGGAGGCGTCGACCGTCGGCACGAAAGCACCGCCGATCATCGGGAGCCGGGTGAGCGGAGTGGTGCTGCGAACGCCCATACGATTTCATTCTTCCCCGACGCTCGGCTTTCCCCAGGGGGCGATCACCGCTATTCGTCGCGACCCGCGATCCGAGGCGGCCGGCCAACCTGACTCCCTCGGCCGCGTGCATCTCGATCTCGCCTGCTTCGGAATGATCGGTCCGGCCGGCACGCTGCCCCGACACTATTCATCGCTCATCGTGGAGCGGTACCGACGGTTTCGTGACACAACGCTCCGCGAGTTTCTCGACATCTTCGAGCAGCGAATGGCGGCGACCCTCTGCAACGCCTGGGCAAAATACCGTCCCGCGGTGCAGCAGCAATTGACCGCCTTCACCGGTGAGGGAGTGTGGTGGGACGAGGCGGCCGAGACGCCTCGTGATCCGGTCACTGCAACGGTGGCGTCCCTCGTCGGCCTGGGTGGCAAGGGCCTGGCGCAGCGGCTCGCCGCCAGCGACGATATCGTCTTGCGGCACGCGGCCCACTTCTCCCGCCAGCCGCGGTCAGCCGAGTCGCTGGAGCGACTGCTCCGTGACGTCTACCGCGTGCCGGTGCGGGTGGAGCAGTTCGTGGGGCGTTGGCTGGAATTGGAGCAGCCCGATCAGACGGCGCTGGCGAGCCGCGACCGACCCGAGGGGCTCAACGCCCGCTTGGGTATCGATGCGATCGCGGGCCGCCGTGTCTGGGATGTGGAGTCGACATTTGAAGTGGCGGTGGGGCCGCTCTCCGCGGCCGACTTTCGGTCGAGGCTGCCCGGCACTGAGCGGCTCGCGGCGCTCGGCGATCTGTTGCGGCTCTATGCGGGGCCGCAGTTCGAGATTCGCGTGCGGCTAGTGCTCGCGGCGGCCACGGTGCCGCGGTGCCAGTTGGGCGGCGACGAACAGGGGATGGCCTTATCGGGATCGCGGCTCGGCTGGACGACCTGGCTCGGCGGCGGGCCGGCATACGATCGCCACGACGCAGTGTTCGCGGTGGGGGTAGATCCCAGATTGCCTTGTTCGCAAGGACCCGTGGCAATCATGCGTGATCAGTGTTGCCGATTCACGCGCATCAGTTTGCCCGCGACAGAAGGATTGCCGCGGACGGCCGCATCGATTCGAGTGGCGAGCGCCTCAAAATCACTGTCGGTTGTGCACACGATGATTCCCGGATGTCCTGGATTCTCTTCGTGGAGTTTCACGAAGTGCCGACGGTTGAGCGTGATCAGGCAGCGGCCTTGATCGATCGCGAACCGCAGCACCGTACGGTCGGGAACGGATTGCCCCCCAAGGCCGCTTTCCTGCACGGTCATCACGTCGTGCCCCAGCAGGCGCAGTTCCTCCGCCACGGGGAGCGGAACATTTTCATTCGTGTACAACTTGGCCACCAAGCGGAGTCCTCAGGCGGTTTCATTGTCGCGGATCTGCTGCTCGATTTCGGCCGGGTGGGCATGCCAGTAGGCCCACGTCTCGACCAGATCCTGGGCACGCAGCGTCGGGTAGGCCCGCAACAGATCGGCCTCGCTGGCCCCGAGCCTACGGGTCTGAACGAGCAGCCACACGGGAATACGCGTGCGAACGACGCAAGGCTCACCACCGCAGACATCCGGCAGGGTATCGATCCCGGGAAAACTTTCGTCAAGCTGGGAGACAATGTCTCGCACCAGACGCGCCTTCTCGCCACGCGTGAGGCGGCCAATCAGATCGATTGCTTGTTCAAGGGACGTCACTCGAGTCTCTCTTATGCTGGCTCCATCACTGGGCCTGAGCACGCCGCGCCGCAGTGGATAACGAGCCAGTGTACAAAGAGGCAGTGACAAAAGCAAGCGCTCGGCGGCCCGCCGCACGATCGCGGCGATGCGATGTTTGCGGTTGGATAGGCTGCAGCCGGTGGTTCGACGCGAACACCCCTGGCTTGTTTCAAGTCGGTAGGCGATGCCGGTGCTTCCGTGGCGGCGGTACGAGATCGGCGAGCTGGCCGAGAACGTGGCCCTGCTGGCCGGCTTTGATTACGATACTGCTGATGGCGACAACGATCACACCGCCGTGGGCTCCTACTGCCGATAAGGTGCAGGCCGCCGTCGAACGGCTCGTGGCGACAGCCCGCCCGAAGCGGATCATCCTGTTCGGATCTCGGGCCCGCGGCGATGCGGACGTGAGAAGCGACGTTGACCTCATGGTCATCAAGGCTCACATCGTCAACCGTCATGAAGAACTCGTTGAACTCGATCGTGCGCTCGCAGGCCTTACGATCCCGGTTGACATACTACTTGTCAGTGAGGCTGAGTTCGAAGAGCGGTCCGCACAGGCTGGCACGGTCGAAAGTGCCGCTCAGCGTGAAGGCCGGGTGCTCTATGCCGCCTGACCGTCCGGAGGTTCTTCTTCGCAAAGCGAAGCAGGACGAGTTGGCCGTTGAAAAGCTCCTTGACGATGGAGACATCGAAGACGACCTGCTCGGATTTCATGCGCAACAGGCGGCCGAGAAAATGCTCAAGGCGCTCCTCGCCGCACGCGGAGTTGATTATCCCAAGACTCACAATCTGCGCGTTCTTGTCGAACTGCTCTCCGCGGAGGGAATCCAACTTCCGGAGAAACTGGCCGAGATCGACCGGCTCACGCAGTTTGGTACGACGTTCCGCTACGACTCAATCTCGATCGCCGACGGCAGTGACAGGGTAATCTGGCTCGGGTGGATTCGAGCCCTTAGGGCTTTTGTTGAACCCTTGATTCGAGGATAGCCCGCGGCCTCTGCTTGGACGCCCGTACCGCACGCTGAGGGAAAACTGGGCTTCAAAGCAGTCGAAGATCGGCGCGATCACCGGCCCCGCGGCGAACCACCGCTCGGCGCATCGCCCGGCCATCTTGTTCCCAGCCATCCTCCAGGATCTGGAGTGCTATGCGATCCATCGTTCGCCGCTCCCTTCGATCGCGGGCCTCAGGCGGGTGCGGTCGATGAGGCAGACGTCCACCTCGCGGCCCACGTCCGCGGAGAGCAGGCTCTGGAGATATTCGAGGGTCATACCGTCGGGCAGCGATTCGAGTGCCACCTCGACATCGGACCAATCATGAAATCGGGCAGGCTTGACGAGCGAGCCGTGCAGGCACCTTTTCGGCCTTCGGTTTTCGGCAGGGGTGATCAGTCGTAGTCTTATGGTAAAATTCTGCTGAAGCCCCCGTGGTCATCCATCGACGTCAGATTTTCGGCACCCGTTCTACCGAGGCGTAGAGGCACCGCATGAACTACAACCGCTATCTCGATCTTCATCTGTGTACGAGCAGCGACATGGCCGCGTGCAAACAGACAGCTGCACAAAAAAAACTTCCTGCAGGATGTTTTTTCTCCAAAGACACGCATTTCTATGAGTTTCCCGCGGACATCATGAAGCAGATGCGGTATCGCGAGGGGAAAAACGAGGGCTTTACTTCGGGTGACAAGGGAAATTGCAAGATTCTTGACGAAGAAGAACTGACGCGGGACACCGCTGGGTTTCTGAGGTTTACTGGCGGGGAGATCACCGACGAGCTGAAGCAACTCTGGTATATCAGTTGCATGGTGTCGATCGAGAATCTTAAGAAAAAGACGGTGTATCCGAACCTCTCGGCCCTCGTGCGTTGGCTTTCCGACCCACAAACCGTCAACAAACTGCGGGTCAATTGCCATGGAGCGGGCACCGCTGAGGGCGGGTTCAGCATGGGGAAAGCCACGATGTCGCCCAAAGAATTCGTCGATGCACTCGTGCGGCACGGGCTCACGCGGCCAGACACCCACGCCGCGGCAGTGCTCGTGCACGGCTTCCGATGGAAACACGATTCGGAGAAAGCCGCGTGTGAGGGTTGCGGCAAGGAGTTCACTTTTGTGCGGCGAAAGCATCATTGTCGCCGATGCGGAGGCCTGTTCTGCGACGCGTGCTCCTCCAGGAAACTTAATCTCGCCGTCGCCCTGACCGGGGAGAACAACGCAACGGCGAAGAACGTCCAAAAGGCACGCGTGTGCAATCCGTGTTACAACGAGGTCCAAGGCTCCGTAGTCAGCGACGTGATTGCCCGGGAACGGGCCCGGCTCGCGGTCCAAGCCGGAACCGCCGAGACAAAGTATGGGCTCCAGCAGATAACTCTGGCCTTGTGCAGTGGCGCCAGGACCGAAAGTGAATTTAGCCCGGAGAGGGATCCGAATCTGGCCGTCGATCAGCAAGCAGCAGGTACGTTCGTTCGTGATTCGCTGGCTAACCGCGTCCTTGTAGCACTCCGCGGCCATAGTCTCCGTGGAATCAGGCTTGCCGCATCCAACCAGGTCGTGGCCGGTAACGATAAAGGTATTCGGAATGTATGCGGTGTCGTTTACCCCACGGATAACAGCGGGGCAGGCCAAGATGCCGTTGACGTGAAGAAAAAATCCTTAGGAGAAAACAAGAGCACGTTTGACTTCCCTGCGTACATCTTTGGGACAAGGAAACAACTGCAGAAGACGTACGAGGCGATTAATGTCCGGCGTACTCAAAGGGGGTCGCAAACAACCGATGGCTACCGCATCAGTGTGTCGCCGAACGGCAGAAGTCTTTTTTTCGGCCTCTGGAAATCTAAGAATGACGCTCAGTACAACGAGGTGTACCGCGAATTTTATCTGAGCTGGAAGTTCCATTCTTGGCAGGTCGCAAAACACGACATTCCGCCCCTTGCGGGGGCGGCCCCCACCGAATCTACCTTGTTGATCACAGCTCCCCCTCGCGTCACGCAGATCACCTTGACCCTAGAAACTGGCAAAAGCAGAATCAGCGTCACAGGCAGGGCGGAAGATTTGTTTAAGCAATACAAGTCGTACGAAGTGTCGTAGTCATGGCATGGCCGCGAACGGCCAAGGAAAAGGTTTCTGCATCATGAATCCAACCGAAGAAAGCCACGGGCACGGGAAAGAACCAGAGTTGCGCACGGTCTTTGTGGAGTCGTCGCCGTACACGCTGTGCGGACCGGAACTCGCTCCCGGCGACGCGATGCCCGACTTCGAGCTGTGGCAATATTCCCCGGGGGCCGCGCATCTCATCAACCGCGAGCGGATGCTGGAATTCCAGATGCCGGCGTTGTTTTGCTGCCTCCATTCGGTGGATACCCGCGTCGGGAATATCCAGGCCAGGAAATTCGAGCGACTGCTCATGCGATTCGACCGGCAAGTCGTCGCATTTCTCGTCAGCTCCGACCTCCCATTCACGCAGAATCGTTACAGCGAAAAGGAAATGCTTTCATTCCTCTCGGTCGCGAGCGACTACCGCGGGGCCTTCGGCCGGCCGTTTGGCGTCTATCTGCCGGAGTTGATGTTTCTGGCAAGGTCGGTGTTCATCACGGATGCCGACGGCGTCATCCAGCACGTCGACATCGTCAGCGAATTCACCCATGAACCCGAGTACGACGCGGCGATCGACGTCCTCGCGGAAATGCTCTGAGCGTTCGGGACGACCTTATTCAGCGGTTCATGCCGTGGGCCGGGCCGCATCATTCGTAGGATCGCTACGAGTGCCAGCGGCAGTCGCTACTCAGGTCTCGGAATCGTGCTCGTGAGCCAGCCCGGCACCTCGAACGCGTTGCAGAGCTCTTCCCAAAGACGCTTGCCAACAGGTGGTCTGGTCACAGCCTTGGTATTGAGATTAAGGCCGAGGAGTTCATAGACGCGCTCCGGTGCCTCGCCATCACTCCACTTTGTCACCTTGTTCCAATCGGTGTTGCCATACAACCTGTCGGCTACCGTTCTTGATTCAATCCGTTCTTCTCCGCAGAACTTACGGATTTTACGGAGCGAAGCTTTCGAACTCTCGGAGGGTAGTCGCCAGAATGACGTGGAAGCTTCATACGCTCTCACCGCCTGCATGAGGAGCGTTTTCCTTGATACATCGGCATCCGGCACACACCATCCGTACAGACGTGCTGTTTTACGAGGAAGCGAGATGTTACCGGCCGTGGCCTGAATCGACACTGAAGAATCCGAGGTAGCCTGCGGGGTGAGGAGATAGTTGTCTTGGGATTTGGTGATGGGCCGCCCATGACTGAGTTGGAGTGCCTCTGGTAGCCTTATGAGGCACCGCTCTTGGTTGGGCGACTGGAACGCGACAGACCCACTTGGTGGTCCGCCGAAATATTTAACGCAGCCCCGATACGTCCAATGCTCGAAGAGGTCATCGGGTTTGCTGTATGTGCAGGCGTAGTTGCCATCCCACAGACGACCGCACGCCCGCACTACCCAGTGATTTTGGAATGGGGTGTCGATTGTATCGGGATCGACTGCTGCGAGAGCAACGCTGCCTTTCGTCGAGTCGCTGATTTCCAGCACATTTGATACATAGTTGCTGGACGATTCTCTTTTAAACTGCGTGCTGTGGCCCGCGGCGACGGCCTGATGAGTGTAGACCATGTGGTCGTCATTTGTTCCCCCCGTCGGCCGAAGGAGTGCAAGCTTTATCTCGTTTTGAGTCCAGCCTAAAAAAAGGAACAGCGTTGCGAGTGCTCTGGCGGTTTCAACGCAGTTTCCTATTGGCGCAGTAGGATGAAAGAAAATATTTAAATTCGAAAGGCCGCCCACTTGGGCCGCTATTATCTCGTCATAGCGTTTCTTGTTTGCGGCTGGCCCGCCAGCATCTGGATTGAATTTATGTACACCCTCGTCCGAGATGTATCGGTAACGCTTCGCGGTCAGGTAGTTTAGGAACAATCGAAACGCTTCATCCAGGGGTGCCTTTTTTTTATTCGAGACCCTCAAAGGGTCTTTTTTTATTTGTTGCAGTATGCGATCTGTTTTCGCCTGGTCTTTTAAGTCCTCTGGCTTACATATAAGGTAATCTCGGATCGGGTGTTTGCCGACGACGAACTGCTCCACCTTTGGGAGATATGTCCTGAGATACAGGGCTGTAATGGTGAATTCATTGATTTCGCAAGTTACTGGCATGGTTCGAAGTTGTGTTGAGGGTGCGGTGGTGACGCCAGCGTGGCAGTGAGCGGCCGCTGACCAGAGGGCAGGGCGGAGATGAGACCGGGCATGAGTCCCATGCCAACCCCGCACGGTGGCCGCATGGTCCCAACTCAGGATTGACCATGCAAGTGTTGGGCACAAATCGCAGGGGGCAAGGCGAATTGTCCTCCGAACGCGTGCATAGGAGCCGACGGTTGGTATCATCTCGATTCATCTCGCGGGCCGCAGTTTGTCGCGGATGTTGAGCCGGTAGCCCGCGGAGCAGACGCGGCGACCCTAGTTCCGCGTGCTTCCGCGTGCGATCCAATCGCAAACATTATGAAATCCAAGTCCAAGGAGTCGTTATGCCAAGGCAGCGAGTAGTAACGTTCCACGGGGCCACTCATCCCCTTGGCGGGAAGGCGGTGTGCGTGGGCGAACCAGCGCCAGACTTCCGGCTCTGGTACTTCAACAAGGGCGAGGACGGTGGCCCGTACGGCAGGGATGACCTGCTCGCGCGGGGCAGGCCGCTCCTGTTGAGCGTGATCACGTCCGTCGACACGCCCATTGGCAAGCTTCAAGCCCGCACATTCGACAAACTCCTGCGGCCGATTCACGAGGATGTGACCGCGGTTCTCGTGAGTTCCGACCTGCCGTTCACATTGAATCGGTTTAAGGAGACCGAGCGACTCAAGCACCTCATGGGGCTGAGCGACTACCTCGACCAGAGCTTCGGCCGTGCCTTCGGCGTCGTGATTGAGGAGCCGCTCATCCTCGCTCGGGCCGTCTTCGTGGTCGATGCAGCGGGGGTGGTGCAGTACGAGGAAGTGGTCCCCGAGATCACCAACGAACCCGACTACGCGGCCGCCATGGCGGCGCTGAAATCGCTCCTGCCGCAGAAGCCGGCGGTGCAGAAGCGTCGGGCGGCCCGGAAGCGGGCGCCTGTGGCCCGTAAGCGGCCGGCCGCGCGGGCGAAGAAAGCCGCCGCAGGCCGTCGTCGACGGTAGCACTATCTCGCCATGTCACTTCCGGCGATCGGGCTGGGGTGGGGCCAGTTTCGGCAGATTGCGACGGCTGGTATGCTCTTCGCGACGATAAAGCGCCTTCCGGAGCCTCCGGATGTGACGACACGCGATCACCGCAGACGTGAGGGAACCGCAGCATGGCCGGACTCGATCTCAAGGGACTCATCGGGAAGCTCAACCCCGTCTGCCAGCGGGCGCTCGAAGGTGCGGCCGGGCTGTGCCTCTCGCGGACGAACTACAACGTCGAAGTGGAGCACTGGCTCACGAAGCTGCTGGAGCAGCCCGGCAACGACATCTGCCTGCTCCTCAAGCATTTCGACATCGACCAAGGGAGGGTGCTCACCGACCTCACCAAGGCGATCGATCGCCTCAAGACCGGCAACGCCCGGCCGCCACTGCTGTCGCCCGAGGTCTGCGACCTCACCAAGCAGGCTTGGCTGATTGCCAGTGTGGACTTCAGCGATGAGAAGGTCCGCGGCGCCTGGCTACTCCTAGCCCTGCTCTCCGATGAATCTCTCTCCCAGCGGCTCCTCGCCGCCTCGGATGAGTTTCGCCGCATCTCGCCCGATGTGCTCCGCCGCGAGGCGTCACGCGTGTTTCCGCGATCGACCGAGTCCGACTTCATGCCCGGCGGCGCGGCCTCCGGCGACGCGGCTGGGAATGATGCGGCCACGGGGGCCGATGGCAAGCCCCGCGGACCAACCAAAACGCCCAATCTCGATCAATACACGATCGACCTCACCGGCCGCGCGAAGGCGGGCAAGATCGATCCGGTGCGGGGCCGCGAGGCCGAAGTGCGGCAGATCATCGACATCCTCACGCGGCGACGGCAGAACAACCCGATCCTCACTGGCGAGGCGGGCGTCGGCAAGACGGCGGTCGTCGAGGGATTCGCCCAGCGGATCGCCGATGGCGACGTCCCTGAGCCGCTGAAGAACGTCTCGCTCCGCACGCTCGACCTGAGCCTGCTGCAGGCGGGCGCGGGCGTGAAGGGGGAATTCGAGAACCGGCTCAAGGGCGTGATCGACGAGGTGAAGAAGTCGCCGACGCCGATCATTCTCTTTATCGACGAGGCCCACACGCTGATCGGTGCCGGCGGTCAGGCGGGGCAGGGGGATGCGGCCAATATGCTCAAGCCGGCGCTCGCCCGCGGTGAACTGCGGACGATCGCCGCCACCACCTGGGCTGAATACAAGAAGTATTTCGAGAAAGACGCGGCCCTGGCGCGACGGTTTCAGGTGGTGAAGGTGGAGGAGCCGACCGACGAGATGGCCTGCCGGATGCTCCGCGGCATGGTCGAAACACTCGAAAAGCATCACAAGGTGTCGGTGCTCGACGAGGCGGTGGTGGAGGCTGTGAAGCTCTCGCGGCGGTTCATCCCCGGCCGGCAGCTGCCCGACAAGGGCGTGAGCCTGCTCGACACGGCCTGCGCCAAGGTGGCGATCGGTCAGGCGGCCACCCCGCCGGCGATCGAGGATGCGCAGCGGACGATCGACGCCCTCACGATCGAGATCGATATCCTCAAGCGGGAGCAGGCTGCGGGCGCCGCTCACGCCGCCACGATCACCGAACTCGAGGCCAAGAAAAACGAGACGGCCACGAAGCTCGCCGCCCTGGAGGCCCGCTTCGCCGAGGAATCAAAACTCGTCGAGCAGATCCGGGCCGAACGGGCCACGCTGATGGCGGCCGTGCAGCCCGCCGAAGGAGTCGCCCCGCTACCGGATGCGGAGCAGGAGACACTGCGAGCGAAGCTCGTGGGCCTTGAGCAGCAGCTGAAGAAGTTGCAGGGGGAGACGCCGCTGGTGAGCCCCTGCGTTGACGGTCAGGCGATCGCCGAGGTGGTGGCCGGGTGGACCGGCATCCCGGTGGGCCGCATGGTGTCGGATGAGATCCGTGGCGTGCTCGAACTGCAGAAGAGGCTGGAGGAGCGGGTCGTCGGCCAGTCGCATGCGTTGGCGGTAATCGCCGAGCGGATCCGCACGTCGCGGGCCGGGCTCACCGATCCCAACCGTCCGACGGGCGTGTTCCTGCTCGCCGGCACCAGCGGCGTTGGCAAGACGGAAACAGCCCTCGCGCTTGCCGAACTGCTCTTTGGCGATGAATCAAACATGACCGTCATCAACATGAGCGAGTTCAAGGAGGAGCACAAAGTGTCACTCCTGATGGGCTCGCCGCCGGGATACGTCGGCTACGGCGAGGGGGGTGTGCTGACGGAGGCGGTCCGCCGCCGGCCCTACGGAGTGGTACTGCTCGACGAGATGGAGAAAGCCCACCCCGGCGTGCAGGACATCTTCTATCAGGTGTTCGACAAGGGCGCGATGAAGGACGGCGAGGGCCGCGACATCGACTTCAAGAACACCGTCATCATCATGACCAGCAACGCCGGCACCGACACGGTGATGAAGCTCTGTGCCGATCCCGAGACGCGGCCCGAGCCCGCGGCCTTGGCCGACGCCCTCCACGACGACCTGCTCAAGGTCTTCAAGCCGGCGTTCCTGGGCCGGCTCAACGTGATCCCCTACTACCCGCTGGCCGACGACGTGATGCGGGGCATCTGCGAGCTCAAGCTCAAGAGCATCGGCCGCCGCGTGGAAAACGCCTACAAGGCCCGGTTCACTTGGACGCCGGAGGTGGTTGGCGCGGTGGTGGACCGCTGCCACGAGGTCGACAGCGGAGCCCGCATCATCGACCGGGTGCTTTCCGGCACGATGCTGCCAGAACTCTCCACGCGGCTGCTGGGCCGGATGGCCGAAGGGAAGCCGGTGGAGACGATCGAAGTGGGCTGGGACGAGGCGGCGGGAGGATTTAGCTACGAAATTGGCTGACCACCAAGCGGCCCGTAGCCGTGTTTTCCGGCCCAGACACGGGGTTCTTCCGGAAACGCAAGGCGGGCTGAAAAATTTTTCCGGCGGTCACGCAACAAATCAGAAATTCACACGACAACGTCATGTCGGCCCGAGGTTGTAGCGAGCAGCCCCGGGACGACGGAAAGAGTCTCCGAGCACGTCGCTCGGGGCTGACCGAACAGCTCGCTGATGTATGAAAGGGAGTGCAATCATGGGACTCTTCATCAAGATCGACGGCATCGAGGGTGAATCCACCGATGCGCAGCACAGCAAGTGGATCCTGGCCGACTCGGCCTCGCTGCCGGTGTTTCGCTCGATCCCGGGCGGCGCGGTGGACCAGCAGCGGACGAAGGGCGAGACCTCGCTGGGCGACATCACGCTCACCCGGCAACTCGACAAGTCGTCGCCGAAGCTGATGGAAGCCTGTGCGCTCGGCAAGTTCAACAAGGAAGTGCTGGTCGAGTTCACCACGACGACCGGTGGCAAGACCGAGACCTACCTGAAGTGGAAGCTGGAGAACGTGGTGTTCACCGGCTACTCGGTGCACGGCAATAGCTCGGGCGAGCCGCTGCCGAGCGAGCAGACGAGCATGAACTTCTCGAAGATCACCTACACCTACACCGAGTTTGACAACGCCAAGGGGACGAAGAAGGGCAACGTCGAGGTGGCGTACGAACTGGGCAAGAACGGCTAGTTGGCGGTCCTGACGACGTCCGGTGGCCGTCGCCCCGAGGCTTGCAGCCCGGGGTGACGGCCCCGCCGGCGGGTTTGCAGTCCATTCTTGGGAGAAATCATCATGGCCAGCACTCGCAGCGGATTCGTGAAGTTTGGCGACTTCGAGGGCGAGGCCACCGACTCCAAGCACACGGGCTGGAGCATCATGCACTCACTGTCGGCGCCACTGACGAGGGCGACCGGCGGCTTCGAGCAGAGCGAGCGGGGCGGCGGGGCGACGGCCGTCGGGCAGATCACCGTGGTGAAGGACCTTGACTCGGCCACGGTGAAGATCCAGAAGGCCTGCGTGAGTGGGCAGAAGCTGTCGAAAGTGAAGATCGAGCTATGCACCATGACCGGCGGTGCGACGCAGCCCTATCTCGTCTATGAGTTGGAGGACGCGATCGTGACGGCCTACGACCTCGAGGACTCCACCGATCCCAAGAGTCTCCAGCCGACCGAGCGGGTGTCGTTCACCTACGGCAAGGCGACGTGGACCTACGGGAAATTCGGGACCGACGGAGCGAGCCAGGGCAAGGTCACCGACAACTACACCGTCGGGGCCGCCAAGAAATAGGATGAAGAAATAGGAACACGGTGCTCCCATGCCACCAAACTATTCCCAAGACGGCCAGCCGCTTGAGATCGAAACGCCGCTCGGCAAGGACAAACTGCTGCTCGAGGCGTTTGACGGAGAGGAGTTTCTCGGCAAACTGTTTGTCTTTCGTCTGGAGTGCCTGAGCGTCGAAGAGACCTTGAGCGACACGGCGATCGTTGGCAAGCAGGTGAGCTTCCGGGTCAATGACTCGAGCAACTCGCCCCGCTGGTTCTCGGGTTATGTCAGCCGCTTTTCCTGGATGGGCCGCGACGACGTGCTCACTCGCTGGCAGGTCGAGGTGGTGCCGAGCCTGTGGTTCGCCTCGCTCACGAGCGACTGCAAGATTTTTCAACAAAAGTCGGTGCCCGATATCGTCGAAGCGGTGCTCGGCGATACGTCCGAGATCACGCTCTCGAAGAAGATCTCAGGCAGCCACTCGCCCTGGGACTATTGCGTGCAATACCGGGAGACCGACTTCGCCTTCGTGAGCCGCCTCATGGAGCATGATGGCATTGGCTACCACTTTGAGCACGCGCAAGGGTCGCTGAAGATGGTGGTCTCCGACGCCAACACCGCCTTCACGGATTGCAAGGAGGCCGAGGTCGAGACGTCCCAAGGGTTTGCCTCGCCGGCCACGGCCGGTGTGATCACTAGTTGGCGGCATGAATATGCCTACCGGCCGGGGAAGTTCGTCCAGACCGACTACTCCTTCGAGGAGCCGACGACGAGCCTGTTGGCCACGGGCAATGGCAAGTCGGCTTACTCGGGCGCCAGCAAGGCGGAGCTTTTCGACTATCCGGGCCTCTATGAGAAGAAGCCCGACGGCGATACCTCGGCCAAGGTGCGGATCGAGGCGGAGGAGGCGACGGCCAGCATTGCCTCCGGCACGAGCACCTGCCGCAGCTTCTCGCCGGGCTACACGTTCAAGATCAAGTCGCACCCGAATTCGGCAGAACGCGGCAAGAAATATCTGCTCACCAAGGTGATCCATCGGGCAAGCATCCGCGGGGCCTACGAGGCGTCGGCCGAGGCGGGATCGGGCTTTGAATACGAGAATTCGTTCGAGTCTGTGCCGAGCGAGACGGTGTGGCGGCCTGTCCGCAATACGGCCTGGCCGGCGGGCACCGTGCAAACAGCCCTGGTCGTGGGGCCCTCCGGTGAGGAGATCTACACCGACCAATACGGCCGCATCAAGGTGCAGTTCCACTGGGACCGGTATGGCAAGAAGAACGAGCAAAGCTCCTGCTGGATCCGGGTGTCGCAGTCGCTCGCCGGGCCACAGTTCGGCATGCAGTTCATCCCCCGCGTCGGCATGGAGGTGGTCGTCTCGCACCTCGACGATGACCCCAACCGCCCGCTCGTGACGGGCGTCGTCTACAACGGCACGAACAAGCCTCCCTTTGAGCTTCCATCGAAGGCCGCGCAGAGCGGCCTGCAGACGCGGAGCACGAAGGAGGGCTCGACGTCGACGGCCAACCAACTCATCTTCGACGACACGAAGGAAGCGGAGCTTGTGACGCTGCACGCGGAACGAAACTTCACGCGGACCGTCGAGAACGACGACACGCTCGAGATCGGGTTCGTCACGAAGGACAAGGGCGACCGCTCGGTCAAGGTCTACAACAACCTCACCGAGGAGATCGGAGTCGGTAGCGAGAATGGCAACCGGTCGCTCACGGTCTACAAGGACAACAGCACCACGGTGTCGACCGGTGACGAAAAATACACCGTCAGCAAAGGCAACGCCACGTTCGACGTGACCCAAGGCAATCACACCGTCACGGTGGGCGGCAAGCAGTCCAGCACGGTCGGCAAGGGCCATTCGCTCACGGTCTCGTCGGGATCCCACTCCGTCCAAGTGAATAGCGGCAGCGGCACGATGAAGGCGATGTCGTGGACGATCGAGGGGCAGACCGGGATCACGCTGAAAGTCGGCAGCAATTCGATCGAAATCGGCCCGGCGGGCGTGACGATCAACGGGCTCACGGTGAGCGTCAAGGGCACGACATCGACGACGGTCGAGGGCCTGCAGACGAGCGTCAAGGGCACCGCCATGCTCCAGGCGCAGGGCGCCATCACGATGATCGGCTAGGGACCGGGGCAGAGGGAACGAACACCATGGCAGCCATCACACTCGAACAGTACCCCACACAAGAAGCCGCGCGGATCCGCCTGGCCAAGCTCGAACTTGCCGAGCCTGTCGTAGCCGTGGTCGAGCAGGCCGACGGCACGCTCGCGGGTGGATCGCTTCTTGAAAGTGCCCGGGCGCTCGTGAAGGCCGGGCTGACAGAGGATGCCGTGAGCGTGTTGGCCCAGTCGCTCTCGCGTCGCGGGGCGGCGTGGTGGGCCTGTCGGGTCGCCCGCCTGGAGGCAGGCGGCAGCCCTACAACCAAGGAACTGCGGGCGCTCAAGGCGGCCGAGGCCTGGGTGCGGCAGCCGGAGCAGCTCAAGGCCTACGCGGCACAGGACGCCTCGAACGTGGCGGGGCTCGCGAATCCGTCGGGCTGTGCGGCGCTTGCCGCATTTCTGGCCGGCGAGTCGATCGCACCGCCGCATCTCGATCCGCTGCCGCCGCTACCGCATCTGGCGGGGATGGCGGCGGCCGGTGCCGTCAAGCTCGCTGCGGCAAGGCGGGCTCCCGCAGAGCCGAAGCAGGAACTGTTGCGAATGATCGATACCGGGTTTGCGATTGCCTCAGGCACCGACACCTGGGAAGGGAGTTGAGCCATGGGACAGCCAGCCGCGAGAGTCGCTGATATGCAGGTCTGCCCGATGTTCACGGGACCGGTGCCGCACGTCGGCGGCGTGCTGGTCGCACCGGCGGCGTTCACGGTGCTGATCGGCGGCATGCCGGCGGCCCAACTGGGCACGATGGGAATCTGCGTGGGCCCACCCTGCAACGTGATCAAGGGGAGCGCCACGGTAATGGTGGGCGGCATGCCGGCGGCGCGAATGGGCGACAGCACGAGCCACGGCGGCGTGATCACGCTCGGGTGTATGACGGTGCTGATCGGCGGATAGGTGGTGACGCACCACACAATACACAGGCCTGCTGCTGTTCGGCGAATCGTGCAGCGACTTCAATGAACAATCAGATCCCACGTCGTAAGCTTTGAGCAACGTCCCGCGTGAGCGAGAAGATCATAATTCTGCTGTGGCGGCGATTTTCATCGTTTAACATTTTTATCGTTTAAGGAGCGGAGGACATGACACAAAATCGTGCGTCTTACAGTGCCTATGTCGAAGACTTGCGCGCGATACGACCTGAGTTGTATGTTTTAAAATGGGGCGACCTCGAGGGGCCTTGTTACATTCCGTCATTAAAGCTTTGGAAAGAGAAGTCGTCGGGCGGTGTTTTCGCGAAGCGTGACCACCAAATCAAAGAAATCGATAAACTGGTTGATGCTTTTCACGGAAAGATAAGCGTCTCGTACGCCTCAAGGTACACGCTTTATTGCATTTTTAGGTTTTGCGGCACGTGGGTGAGAGATCATGCTCAAAGCGGTCACATAAAAGCGAGTAAAGGCGATAAAAATCGGTATATGGCAGTGTGCGACTTGCAGTCACTTGCTGGCTACGCGCTGTATCACTTGTTGCAAAAAGCAAAATCTGTCGGAGGTGTTGGGGATGTGTTGATAGATCTCTACGGCAAGGATTTAGTACCGGACAAAAAGCTGAGCGACCAGCAGATGCTCCGAGAAGACATGATAAAATATATTGATAATGTCGAGGAAAGAGCTCAGTTTCGGGTCACCTTCAAAAATGGGCTGATGTATAAGTACAATTTTGTCACAGAGAAAATCGCCCTGTACGATACAACAGGGTTCACGTCCGCTGCAGGGAAGAGGTGGAGCGTGTTTGTGATGGATCATGATTATCTTTACAGCGGCGCACACGACGCCATGGGGTCTGCTTCGGACCCGGAGTCGACGGGATCCGGCAATCCGTGGGCATGGCAGAACATGGGGTTTTTTCACTCCTCTTTTCTTGCGGGAGCGAGTGTTCTCAGCGCTGGTGAGATGCGGGTGGAGAATGGACGACTCACTGGCGTGACGCAGAAGTCGGGCCACTATCAACCAGGCATTGTTCAGCTCAAAAATCTCTTCACGTTTCTACGGTTTAGGGGCGTGAACATTGATAAAGTGGAGGTGGGGTTTGGGTACGGCGGCGATCACGGTGGTGGGGACACTCTTGTGGACTCGAGATTGGGGCGGGGAGTAACGTCGCCTTTCCAGAAGGGGACGACGTGGCAGCATTTCACGCATGGAAGATTTTTTCTATCGCATCCGGCAGTGCAAGGACACTGATAAGAATGTCACGTGGCTGGCACCTTTTTCTCACCCCATTCTTGAAAGAAACTGAAACATGCCCCCTACCCAGCCTTGGCGAGACATCCCTTCTGCGAGTGCCGTGCAGGCGGAACTCCACCGCCTCGATGGAGCAAATCGCCGCCCGCCGGGCAACGCACGGCAGAGCACTGCCCTCAAGGCAGCGATCCTGTCGCAGATCGATGCGTATCACCGCGTGCCCAAGGACGCCCTCTTCATGCTCAAAACACGCGCGGGCATGCTGCACTCCATTGCCAGTGCGGCAAGACAGCTATGGGGTGGAGATGCCCGTGCTCGATTCTCTGAAATTGGCCCTATCGTCGCGACCCTTTCGGACAAAGCGACCCTAAAAGCAAACTACATTGAGAAGCTGCATGCGTTTTACGAGGGGGAGGGCAGAGGGGTCTTCAGGGGTGAAGACCTCCTGAACTTTCTCAAGAGTCCTCCTCACGCTGCCGGGGGAGTTTTGGCCAACTTACAGCGCGGCTGCCGGATGGAGCGACTCGATCCGGCGCACCGGGCGTTCGAGGTGCATCTGGATCCGCACACGCCATTTACAACCGATGATTTCCAGTGCGGCATGAACTTCGCATTCGCCCAGTGGTGTGGCTGCCTCATGAACCACCCGGCGGATGACAGCGTGCAAATCGTTCGCCCCAACTTCACCGTGAACGACATTGATACCGCCAGCCTGCCGCCGTTCTTTCTGTGGCTGGAAAATCACCCCATCTGCCTCGGAGCGGACACTACCAGCTTTGGAGATGGAGGAATAACGAACTTTACCCCTACTGAGGTCACGGGAGTCCTCTACTCGCCGTATGGGCAAGCCGGGAGGGCGGCCGGGGGCCGCATCCCGGCCGTCGAGGGAATCCATTGGCTGTTGCCGTCGTCGAACAGCGTGGTCGTGGAAATGCCTCTGGATGATCCCAAGGACGGCATGCGGCTGTTCGACACCATGCACCTTCCCGGAAAAGGACATGAAGAGAAACAGTCCGCGGCCTACGTGTGGACGAAGTGCGGCACGCTTCTGGCAGGGGAACACGCAGCAGGCGAGTTGCATCACAGCTCGTTCGTGGCCGGCGACGACGTCCGGTGCGCCGGGATGATTCGGATTGCCAGCGGCAAGGTCGAAATGATCTCGTCGAACAGCGGGCACTACCGGCCGTCGGAGGCCAACCTGCGGCAGTTCGCTTCGTGGCTGAACGACAGGCAGGTTTTCAGCCCATCCGCGTTTGCTCGTTTTTTTCGCGGCGGTGCCCTCGTAAATGAAGACATCCCTGCCTTCCTGGGGCTCGGTGCGGTAACGGGACGATTTGCCAAACAAAATCGTGTCACGCCGGCCCTTGATCAACTTGGCCAACTCGTGGCGACTGCTGTCACGCGGTACAACGAGTCGGGGACAAAATTCAAAACCTTCAACTTCATGAGGAATCTCACCAAATCGACCGAATCAAAAGAGGCGGTGGCGTATCTCCAGAATGACTTTCCGCGCGATATCGAGGTTGCCAAGCGCAACACGTCGGAGGAGCAGTGGTGGACTGTCCCGGTGACAGTGATCGAGTCGCTTCTGGGGCTGGGGGACCCGGAGAAAAATTCGTTCGCGACAATCCAGAGCAAGGCGCAGCAGCTCAAGCCTCTCATCGGCAAGTCCAATCCGAGGTTTTCGACAGGCATTGGCAGGCTCGCCCCGCTGAAAAACCCATCGACGATGCATACGATCCTCTCGGAAGAGTGGCGCAAGTGGCAGCGGCCGCCGACCGTCTGATTGCCAGCCAGCGCTGTCGACCCAAGACGATGCTCATGTCGCTACCCGCTCTGTGAAAGGGTCGCATGATGCTCGTTCTGCCACGCCAGCGGCGTTTCGGTATGTCGTCTGTCGTGATGCTTGCCGTGGTCATGGCCGCAGCCGTTTCACCCGCCGGCCTTGCCCGCCGATGCGAATGCGCGGGTTGTAGGGGCGGTGAAGCACGCTCCGGATGACGGGGTTGGTGCGGTTGTGGTCGTGACGTTGCCCTTGTCTGCGTCTGATTGGGCCCCCGTGACGATAGCCACCAAGGGTGCCGATCGCGGGCGGCTGGAGAGATGCTGGGCATGCGAGTGAACGGGGAGGCTCAACGGCTGCGCATGGCTGTCGTGCTCGCGCTGCCGCTGGCGTGTTTTGCTGCAGCCGAGGCCCGCGTGTCTTTGGCCCAGCCGGCTCCGACTGCGCCAACCGGCTCCGGCGGCCCGCCGACCTATGCAGGCTCCCGCTATACCGGGCTCTCTGCCTATTCGACGCCCCAGCCGACACCCCGGCCGGTCGAGCGCATCGCTGCTGCGGTGCCAGCCCCAGCCACGGCGCCAGCCGTAGCGTCACCACAGGCATCACCCGCAGCCGTCTTTTCGCGGCCTCGGTCGGCGAATGCGGACACCACGTTCCGAACGCCCGCCGAATCCTTTGGGTCGGGCTTCGATGTTCCTGCGAGTAACCGTCCACTCATCGAGCCCCAGGCGTCCAGTCCGCCACCTGTGGCCGTTTCGCCACAGCCGCAGCCGCTGCAGCCGCCGATGCCGATACCGCCGCAGCAGCCGCTGCCACAGGCCCAGATTCAGCCGCAGCCCGGATTCCAGCCAGCCCTTCAAGCTCCTTCGGTGATTCCTCCTCCGCCTGTGGCGACGTCCCCTTTCACCGCCCCTCGAGAGGAACCCCGCGTTGCAGCCAGGCTGCCAAGCCTTCTGGGGCCGCTGCCGGGAATGCCAGATCAACAGCGGGAGACGCCTGACAGCGTGCCGACGTCGGCAGAAGATCCATTGGCTGAATGGCAGCCCGGGAATGCCGGCACAACCGCTGCGATGCGGGCCATGGCAGCCGATGACGCCAGGCCTTGCACCGAACCAGGCACACGGCCTCCCCGATTTTATCTCTCCGCCATCGGAGGTGGGTCGTACCTGACGCTGGATAGTGGCGGAGCGAACGTCGATGGCGGCTTCACGAACGCCGGCAGCTTCTCGAGCAGTGTTGCATCGGCGGGTGGAGCGGGCGGCCTGGCCTGGGACCGCTCGGGGGGCCAATTACGTCTCGAGATCGAAGGCCGGTGGAGGAGCGACGCCTCCGGCACGACCGCCAGCGCGCCCGACGTGCCACTCGACTACGCCGTGACCGCAGCCGGTGCTTGGACGGTGACGACCAACGTGTGGCGCGACATCTGGGCTGGCAACCACTGGGGCCTCTACCTCGGCGGCGGCATCGGCGGTGGCGGCTACGAACTCACCGTCAACGATAATTTTCTGGCCGGAACCGACACGGTGGGCACGTTCGCCTGGCTGGCGGGCACGGGGGTGACCTACCGGTTCGACGACCGGCTGGCGCTCGATCTCGGCTACCGGTTCGTCGGGTTTGGAACCGGCACGATCGGCCTGAACAGGCTCGCCAGCAACGCCCCTGCAGGCTATTACACGTCATCCCTAGGCGGGAACGAACTGATCTTCACGCTCAGGCTCTACGAGCCATTTCGCGGCTGGAAACGCTGATTTTCCGCCGTGCGGCTAGCTACGCCCTGGCAGGCCACGCCGCCGGCCACTGCCGGCCACCCATTCCTTGACCTGCAGCCCATGACCGATCAAGGTATCGTCACGGTTTCTGTGGCGACACGCGGCGGGATCAAGGCGAGGAAGTGATGCTGAAAAACGTCCTGAATCAGTTGTTTGTGGCACGGACGAGGGACGAGGCCAGCCGTGCCAATCGCGGCTCGCGCGGCGCGAGCCGGAAGCGGCGGGCCGCCGCCCGCCATGTCCTCGCGGGCGAGTCGCTGGAACGGCGATCGATGCTGGCCGTTACGACGGAGTTTGTTGACGGCGTGCTGACGATCCGGTGCGACGCGGCGAACGATGTCGCCACTGCGACTGTTGGTACTGTGCACCTTGGGCTCTTTGTCCGTGTGAGCGGCACTCCAACAGCATTTCCGTGGGCGTTCATCACGAGCGTAAACGTTGTCGGCAGCTCGGCACTCAACCAGTCTTTCGAACTCGTATCGCGCGCAGGGCAACCTGAATGGAATGCCCCATTCAGCCTGAGTGTTGACTCTTCCATCGAGGAGGCTGCGATCCGTCTGCCGGTCGTTCGAAACGGCATGAGCAACTCTGTATCGCTGTCCGCCGCATCGATCACGCTGACACGAAACATCACGACTGTCGGCCAGCAGACCTACGCAGGTGCGGTCACGCTTGCGAACCCTGTCGCCCTTTTATCTACAAGTGGCGATATCAGCTTCGCCGGTACCGTGAACGGCAATCACAGCCTGACAGTCGACGCCCCCACGGGCGCCGTTGCATTCGAATCCGCTGTCGGCAATACGGTGCCACTGAACCGGGTGGGGGTAGGTCCAGCGACGACCGCCTTCGTCCGCGACGTCAGCACGAGTGGCGATCAGATCTATAAGGGAAAAGCCAGCCTCAACGGCACGTACAAAACCAGTAACGGTCTTTTCGCCATCGGCGGCACGACGACGCTCTCCGGGGACACGATGGTCTCGACCGGCAGTGGAGACATCACTTTCCTGAATACGGTCGACGGCCCCTTTAGCCTGACTGCCAACTCGACCGGTGCCACGCTCTTCGGCGCCGCCGTGGGCGGTGTCACCAGTCTGACGAGCCTGACCACCAACACGGGCGGCACAGTCAGCCTGAAATCGGTGACCACGACCGGTGCCCAGCAGTATGGCGACAACGCAACGCTCATCGGCACGTACACGACCACCAACAGTGCCTTCAGCGTCGCCGGCACGACGACCCTGGCCGGGAGCACGATGGTCTCGACCGGCGGCGGGGATATTCGATTTACGGGTGCCGGCGGCGGCAAGAAAAACCTGACGCTCGACGCCGGCGATGGGGCGGTGACCTTCGGTTCCGCGGTCGATAGCGAGAACCCGCTGGGAGCGATCAAGGTGCTGAGCGCCGGTAGTTTCGCCGCAGACGGATCGCTGACGCTCGATGGCAACTTTGCCGGCTCCGGAGCGAATGGCCTCGAGTTTCCCGCTGGCATCGATGCACTGTCGCTCACGAATGGCGGCACGATCTCCGGCTTTTCGGGAGACGGCATCCTGTTCGGCGGCAATGTGACCAATTCGATGGTCAAAAACTTCAGGATTCAAAACAACGGCGGCAACGGGATCAATCTGCCCGGCAGCGACCTGACAGGCACCGTGATCGCGGCGAATACGATCACCGGCAACGTTCAGAGTGGCATTCGCCTGGCCGGGAGCAAGGTGTTGATCGGCGGCGCCGCGGGCGGCAACACGATCGCGTCCAACAAGGGCGACGGCGTGCTCATTACCGGCAACACCGCGATGGACAACTCGGTCTTGTCCAACTCAATCTACGGAAACGGGGGCCTGGGAATCCGGCTGGCCGACGGCAGCAACGAGGGCATTCCCGCCCCCGTGCTGACAGACGCAAGGATCATCGGCGGCACCAGCCTGCGGATCTCCGGCACGATGCAGTCCGGCGGTCGGCCGTATCGCATTCAGTTTTTCCGCAACCAGCCCGAAGACGCCAGCACGGCCAACGGGTATGAGGGCCGTACCCTCGTCGGCGAGGGAGACATCACCGACGGAGCCACTTCCTTTACGGACACGTTGGTCATCACGGATCCCGTGGATGCTCTCGGCAGGTGGTACACGGCCACCGCCACCTTCTTGGATGTGGGCAATAATCCGTTGAGCACGTCTGCGTTTTCCACGGGCCTGCGTCTGAGCACGGAGGTCGTGACGACCTCCGCCGATGCCGGCCCTGGATCACTCCGGCAGGCGATGCAGGCCGCCAATGGTGCGCCCGGTGCCGAGTCGATCATCTTCGACATCCCCTCTCTCACGCCGGCCGACCTCACGATCACGCTCGTCACCCAGTTGCCGGCTGCGATTGGCCCCATGTCGATCGACGGCGTAAACCTCAATCGCCCCGGAAACCTGGCGGCTTCGGTGAGCATCGACGGACAGCGGGTGGCCGGGGCCGCCAACGGCCTGGTATTCACTGCGACGGCGGCCGGTTCGACTGTCAGGTCGCTCGGGATCGCCAACTTCACCCGCGGTGCCGGCATTTTCATGGCGGCCGCGGGCATGGACGTTGCTGGCAACACCCTGACGAACAACTCTTTCGGCATCACCGCATCGGGCGGCCTGTCGGGTAGCCAGATACGCGGCAACGCGATCTCCCAGATCTCGACGTTCGGGATCTATCTCGCATCGGCCACCGGCCTGACGGTGGGCTCGACAACCGTCGGCCAGGGCAACACTGTTACCGGCGGCACAGGCCGCCAAGCCTATTCCACGGGGCTGTATGCGACGGGCAACCTGGCCGGCACCCGCGTGATTGGCAACACGTTCTCAGGGCATGCCGGCAGCGGGGCGATGCTCGTAAACGCCACCGGCATCACGGTGGGCGGCACCGCGGCTGGGTCTGGCAACATCATCACCAACAACAGGGCCTTCGGCTTCTATGCCAGCGGCACCTCGACGGGCTCTTCCGCGGTCGGCAACACGATCACGGGCAATCGAGTCAACATATCGCGGAGCATTGCCCGCTCGCTCGCGTTTCGCTAGTCGTAGTCATCTGACTACCGGCCCGTTCGATTCTCTGTCGGAAGCCAGCCTCGCTGCGGCGGTCCAGATCAGTACCCTCGCCTAGAATCTGGCGTCATTCATGGGACATGGGGGCAGGTCAGGAGTCGCTACGACGGAGAGCCATCGGGGTGCGTGTAGAGGCGGTAGAGCGCCTGCGTGCCTTCGTCGCCCCAGCCACGGGCCATGACGGCGTCGAAAAGCTGCTCCGCCGTGGCCAGGCCAGGCAGCTCGATGCCGCTCTCTTCCGCGCAGGCCCGGGCGATGCGGATGTCCTTCACGAGATGCCTGACGAGAAAACCGGGCGCGAAGTCGCCGGCAAGGCTGCGGGGGGCGAGATTCGTCAGCGCCCAGCTGCCGGCGGCTCCACCGCTGATCACCTGCTGCACCGCCGCCGGGTCGAGCCCGCCGGCACGCGCATGGGCCAGCGCCTCGCACCAGGCCACCATGCCGACGGCGACGGCGATCTGGTTGGCAAGCTTGCACCGCTGGCCAGCGCCGGCCGGCCCCAGCAGCGTGACCGACTTTCCCAGGCGATCGAGCACCGGCCGGGCCCGCGCAAATGCCGCGGCGTCGCCGCCGGCCATGATCACGAGCGTCGCGTTTCTCGCTCCCACGTCGCCTCCGGAGACCGGTGCGTCGATCGCGGCGAGACCACGGGACGTGGCCTCAGCGGCGATCCGTTGGGCGAGTGCCGGGCTCGATGTCGTCATGTCGATCAGAAGCGTTCCTGGACGGGCACAATTGAGCAGACCGGCTCCGTGCGACGGCGTTCCACCATCATCACTGCCGAAATAGACCGCCTCCACGTCCGATGGCAGGCCCAGCATCGTGATCACGATGTCGCTGGCCACGGCGACGCTTCCGGGATCGTCGTGCCAATGGGCACCGGCTGCGAGGAGCGGCTGGGCCTTCTCGCGAGTGCGGTTGAAGACGTGCAACTCATGCCCAGCCGCAAGCATGTGGCCAGCCATGCTGCGGCCCATGATGCCGGTGCCGACAAAGCCGACCGGCATCAGCGACGCAGGAGCAGGGGTGCGTGGATGATCTATCATGGCCACCATCCTCGGGAAGAAAGGTGGTGTCGTCCAGCGGGTTGCACCAGTGGCCCGATCAACGCCTGCCGCCGGTCAGAAATTTCGGAAGTTGAGGTCGTCGCCGTCAGCCACATTCCGCTCGTCGGGCATCACGATGCTCGCCTCCCGTCGCCGGGCGTCGGCCACGCTGCTGTCAGCTCCATCATGACGGCCTCTCGAAATACCTTTGCTCCGCGACACCGGCCGCTGGGCGACGGCGCGAGGCGGCCTTCTCGCGCCAGCCTCGTTGTCTCCTGACCGCGAGGTGCTGGCGATCAGCTCCTGCAGTTGCTCGACGTTTTCCTGCAGCAGCTTGGCCTGACTGTTGAGTTCCTCAGCGGCGCTCGAGGTCTGTTCGGCGCTCGACGCATTGCCCTGAGTCACCTTGTCCATCTGGGTCATGGCCACGCCCACCTGCCTAATGCCCTGGGCCTGTTCCTTGGCGGCGGAGGCGATCTCGGCAACGAGCACGTCAGCTTCGGTCACCTTGCCGACGATCTCTTCCAGCGCGTCGCCGACGTTCGTGCAGCTCTTCGAGCCGCGCTGCGTGCTGGCGATGGCGGCCTCGATCTTGTCGGCCGTCTCCTTGGCGGCGGCGGCGCTCCGCTGGGCGAGCGAGCGAACCTCGTCGGCCACGACGGCGAAGCCGGCACCGGCCTCACCGGCCCGGGCTGCTTCCACCGCCGCATTGAGGGCGAGAATATTGGTCTGAAACGCGATCTCGTCGATGTTCTTGACGATCTTGGAGATATCGAGGCTCGATGTCTCGATCGATTGCATGGCGACGGTCATGTCCGACATCGTCTGCTTGCCCAGCAGGGCTGCAGCGCGGGCCTGATTGGCAAACTCCTTCGCCTTCGTGGCGTTGTCAGCCGTGGCCCGGATCATCGCGGAAATTTCCTCCAGCGACGCACTGGTCTCCGTCACCGACGCTCCCTGCTCGCTACACCCGGTGGCCAGCGACCGGCTGGCCGACGACAACTGTGACGAACTCGACGCGGTCTGATCGGCTCCCTGCTGCAGCGAGTCCGAGATCGCTGCCAGAGCGTTGTTGGTCTTGTCGATGCCGGCCTGGATCGCGTCGTTGATCGACTCCAGTGCGGCCTTCGTCGACCGCACCGTATTCCAGCCGATGAGACCGCCGATCAGTCCCACCCCGACCAGGAGTGGGAGGATCGAATACAGGCTGTTTGCCACCTTGTTGCTGGCAAACTGCGTCTCCTTGCCCGCCAGCATGATGTTGTAGTCGATGTCCTTGTTGAAGCCGTCGATGGCGCGGTCAAGGAGCGGCTCGACCTGTTCGACCATGCAGGCTTCGGCGGCGGCCTGCTTCTGATCCCGTGCCAGTTCGATCGCTTTCACCGCAGCGGCAAGATAGGTCTCACGGAAAGACTTGGCGTCGTTGAACAGCCGGGTGTCCTCGGCGTCGGATAAGAGCGCTGCATATTCCGCGCAGAGTTCGTCCCCCTTGCTTCTGGCGGACGTGAAGGCCGCCTCTTCGGCAGACGCCTGCTTCGAGCTGCCGAGCACCCGGACGAGGTTCAGCGCGGTCTTCGACGCCGTCGCATTGGCCTGGATGATCTTGTTGAGCGTGACGACCGATGGCACCGAGTTGGTCGCCAGCTGGACGACGTTGCGGTTGATGCCCAGGATCTGCCAGACCGCCCAGAGGCCCAGAAGAATCGAGAGGAGGATCACGACGACGAAGCCGATTGTGATGCGGCGGGGCGTGGCGGACGTATTCATGATGTGAACGATTGAGCCAGAGGAGGGGGCGGAGACAATGCTCAGGCACGAGCCGCCCGGAGATTTTTCCCAGGCGGCAGGGTTTGCCGGAATGCTCCGAAGCCTACCTCCGGTTTCCACGCGCTCCAAATTTTTCCGACCGAGCCCCATCCCAATCGTCACAACCGGAGCGGCCCACCGTCAGACGGGCTTCTTCTCTGCCACGTCCATGATCGCGTCGGCTATCCGGGGCAGCGGGAGCACCATGTCGACGACGCCCAGTGCGACCGCGGCCTTGGGCATCCCATAGACGACGCAGGTCTGCTCGGCCTCCGCGATGTTCGTACCGCCCGCCTTGCGGATCGCCTGCATACCCAGCGCCCCGTCGCTCCCCATGCCAGTGAGCAGCGCGGCCACCACGTGTCTGCCGGCCGTCTCCGCGGCCGACCGAAACAGCACGTCGACCGACGGCCTGCAGTGGTGGATGGGTGGACTCTGCAGCAGCCGCGCGCGGTACCCATCGCCCTGCCAGCCGACGGCCAGATGGTGCTCCCCGGGGGCAATCACGCACATGCCGCGCCGCAGCACCATGCCATCTTCCGCCTCGCACACGTCCATGGCACAGACGGCGTTGAGCCGTTCGGCTACCACCTTCGAAAAGTAGGCGGAGATGTGCTGGACGACCACGACCGGCGGCATGTTGCCGGGAAACCGCGGCAGCACCGTCCGCAGGGCCTCGATACCGCCGGTGGACGATCCGATCACGATCAGCTGCCGAGGATCGACCCGCCCCAGCAGGGGCCGGACCGGAACGACAGGCGCCGCCGCGGGGAACGGCGTCACAGACACGGCCGGGGCCGGGGAGGTGGGCACCGCAGCAGGGCCGCGAACGGGGATGGGGGTATGGGTGGGGGGGGGGGCGGAGCCTGGTGCCACCACACGACGATTACGAAAGCGGGTCGACGCCGCGGCAGCCTTGACATGGAAGGCGAGTTTCTCAGCCAGGTCACCGACCGTCGTGCTGCCGCCCGGCTTGGCCAGCACGTCGACCGCGCCGGCCTCGATGGCGTCCATCGCCAGCTGCGACCCAGCCTGCGTGAGCGAACTGACCACGACCACCGGCAGCGGATACTGCGCCATCAGAATCTTCAGGAAGGTCAGCCCGTCCATCCTCGGCATCTCCATGTCGAGCGTGAGGATGTCGGGGTGGAGCCGGAGGATCTTCTCGCGGGCCACATAGGGATCGCAGGCGGACCCAACCACCTCGATCTCCGGATCCTTGTTGAGCGCGTCGCTGATCGCCTTGCGGACCAGCGCCGAATCGTCGACGACGAGAACGCGAAGTTTCCGGGCGGGCGGTGTTTGGAGGGTGGGAATGGACATGGGTGACCTTCTTAGTGCGTTCGGCAGTAAACGCTCGGCCAAACCGACTTCAGGGAATGGCTGATACCGATCAGGCTCTCGGAATGGCCCACGAACAGATAGCCTCCAGGCGCGAGTTGCTCCGTGAGCCGATTGACCAACAGCTCCCGCGACGGCACGTCGAAGTAGATCATCACGTTCCTGCAGAAAATGACGTCTAGCCCCTTGGGCAGCGGGTAGTGCGGCTGGAACAGGTTGATGTACTGCACCCCCACATGCCGCCGCAGCTCGGCCTTCACCCGATAATACCCTTCGCGTTCGCCGAATCCACGCTGGAAGTACCGCTCGAGAAGTTCCGGCGAGGGCAACTCCACCTTCTCGGCGGCGTAAATGCCGCGGCGGCAGCGGTCGAGCATCCGCTGGGAGATGTCGGAGGCATCGATCTGCCAGGTGAACGCCGGCCGCACCCGGGCGAATTCCGCCAGCACGATGGCCAGCGAATAGACCTCCTCGCCTGACGAAGCCGCCGCCGACCAAAACCGCAACGGCCGCTGGGCGAAACCGAGCCGGCCGGTGAGGGCCGGCAGGACATCTCGCTGCAAGACGTCGAAGTGGGCCGTTTCACGAAAGAAATGGGTGTGGTTGGTGGAGATCAGGTCGATCAGTTCACTGATCTCGTCTTCTGCGTGGGGCGATCGCAGGAGGCTGCAATACTGCTCGTAGTTGCTCAGGCCCAGGGCCCGCAGCCGCTGCCCGAGCCGGCCCGACACGAGCGACTGCTTGTCGAATCCCAGGCGGATACGGCTCCGCTCATACACCAACTGGGCGAGAAACTCGTATGCCTGTGCCGTGAGCGTGGCGTCTACAGGAAACTCCATGGTCGTGACGAACTCCCCACTCCGTTGGTGTCAGTCGGTGTTGTGACAGGAACCGCAGGCCGGTCGAGAAGACTCAGAAATTGGTGAAGTGCCGATCGTCCTGATCGCTGGGAACCTTGTCGTCGGGCATCTGGATCTGCGGCACCGACCGCCTCGCCTCTGGCAGATTCACCATGGCAGCGGCCGGCCGCCGTAGCTGACCGCGAGGTGCCGGTCCACGTTGCACGGCTCCACCGAACGGGCTGCTTTCACGGCGGACCAGCGACCGCAGCAACCGCACGGTGTCTTGCATCGCGTGGGCCTGGCTGTTGAGCTCTTCCGCGGCCGACGCACTCTCCTCGGCGTTGGAGGCGTTGCCCTGCGTGACCTTGTCCATCTGCGTCATCGCCACGCCGACCTGCTGGATCCCCTGCGACTGCTCCTTGGCCGCCGTGGCGATCTCCGCCACCAGGCCGTCGGCAGCGGCTACTTTCTGCACGATCTCTTCGAGCGAATCGCCCACCTTGCTGCAGCTCATCGAGCCGCGCTTGCTGTTGGCGATGGCGGCCTCGATCTTTTCTGCAGTCTCCTTGGCCGCCGCGGCACTCCGCTGGGCGAGCGATCGCACTTCGTCAGCCACCACGGCGAACCCCGCCCCGGCCTCACCGGCCCGGGCGGCCTCCACCGCAGCATTGAGGGCGAGAATGTTGGTCTGGAAGGCGATCTCATCGATGTTCTTCACGATCTTGGCCACCTCGGCACTCGAGGACTCGATCGCGTGCATCGCCGTATTCATCTCCTGCATGGTCTGGGCACCAGACTGGGCGGCGGTCCGCGCCTGCTGCGCGAAGGCCTTCGCCTTCTCAGCGTTGTCGGCGGTGCTGCGGATCATCACCGACATCTCCTCCAAGGCGGCGCTCGTCTCGGCGACGCTCGAGCCCTGCTCGCTGCAGCCGGCGGCCAGCGAGTTGCTCGCCGCGGCGAGCTGAGCGGAGGCGGTCGAGGTCTGGGTGGCTCCTTCCTGGAGCGCATTCGAGATCAGCCCCAGGGCACTCGATACAGTCCGGATGATGCCCCAGCCGATGAGGGCGCCGAGCAAGGCTGAAATGGCCACCACCACGGGAATCAGGAACGACGCGAGGCTGGCATTCGCCTTGGCCTTCAATCCCTCATCGTTGGCGAGCTTGATATTGTAGGTGATGTCGTCGTCAAACCCTTTGATCGTGCGATCGAGCTGCGACTCCATATCACTGGCCATCAGCTCCCGGGCCTCCTTCGCCTTCCCACCGGCCGCCAGTTCGATCACCTTGGCGGCCGTGGCGAGATACTGGGTACGGGCGGCGAACGCCGCGGTGAAGAGCCGCTCATCCTCCTTATCGGAGAAGAGCTTCGAGTAGCCCGAGCACAACTCGCTCCCCTTGTCCACCGCAGCGCGGAAAGCGGCGTCGTTGACAGTGACCGCACCATCAGCTTCCGCGCCCCGGACGATCTGCCGAATCTGCTTGGCCGTGTCGGCATTGGCCTTGATGATCTCGTTGAGCGTGACGACCGAGGGGACCGAATTGTCGGCCAGCACGAGGACGTTTTGCTTGAGGCCCAAGAGCTGCCAGAGCGAAAGGCCACCGATGAGCAGCGACAGGAGAACCAACAGCAGGAAGCCGAGCGTGATGCGGCGGGGAATGGTCATCGTGCTCATGGGTCGATTTTCGGGTGCGAGGAGGTGAGGACGGTGACGGGTGAAGATCGCGTGGAAGCAGAGCGAACCGCTACGAATGCAGTTCCTTGAGTTCTCGGATGGGGATCGTGCCGTCTTCCGAGGAAATCTTGTCGAGGTCGATGAGGGTTTTGACGGAGTTGCCAGACTTTGCCATGCCGGTGATAAAGTGAGCGTCGAGGGCGCCGCCAAAATCGGGGGTGGGTTCGATGTCCTCGGCGACGAAGTTGGCCACCTCTTCGACGCCGTCCACGACGATGCCGTAGAGCCGCGTGCCACCGGAGGGGGCGGCGATCTGTGTGACCACGATGCAGTTCCGCTCGTTGTTTGCACTGATCGGAAGCCGAAACTTCGCCCGCAGGTCGACGAGCGGGATCACCTTGCCGCGGAGGTTGATCACCCCCTTCACATGTTCGGGCATGTTGGCGACGGCCGTGACCGGGCAGAGCCGGATGATCTCCCGGACCTTGAGCACCGGAATGCCATACGACTCGTCGCCGAGCGTGAACGTCAGGTATTTGCCGGGCAGGGCGGCCGCGGCCGACTGGGAGGTGGCGTGCTGGGGAGGGTTGGGTTTCATGGGTCTGTCCGGGGAGGATCCTTGCAACACACGGCGGGCGGATCGGCTAGGCAGCCGTGTCACCGTTCTTGGATTTCAGTTTGACCAGCGAGTTGATGTCAAGAATCAGACCGACGCGTCCGTCGCCCAGGATCGCGGCGCCCGCAAACTCGGTCTGGTTGCGAAACATGTCGCCAAGACTCTTGATCACGACTTCCTGCTTGCCGATCAGTTCGTCGACAAACAGGCAGCGGGATTCCTGGCCCGACTCCACGACCACGACGATGCCCTGGGTCGGGTCCACCGCCCGGCTTGGCGTGTTGAGATGGCGACCGAGCCGCAGCATCGGCGTGAGCCGTCCGCGAACGCTGACCATCTCTCCGCGGCCCTGCACGGTCGACACCATGCCCGGGAGCGGGCGAAACGATTCCCGCACCGAGAGCGTCGGCACGATGTACCGCTGATCGCCAACGCCCACCAGCAGTCCCTCGATGATCGCCAGCGTGAGGGGCAAGGAGATGGTGAAGGTGGTGCCGCGGTCGACCACCGACTGGATCTCGACCGTGCCCCGCATCTTCTCGATGTTTCGGCGAACCACGTCCATGCCGACACCGCGACCTGACAGGTCGGTGACCTGTTCCGCCGTGGAGAAACCCGGCGCGAAGATCAGCTCGAAGATCGACTCTTCGTCGAGGCTCTCATCCTCGCGGATCAGGCCTCGTTCAATGGCTTTGGCGCGGATGCGGTCGGGGTTGAGCCCCCGGCCGTCGTCCTTGATCTCGATGACGATCAAGCCGCCCTGGTGGAAGGCCCGCAGCGTGATCGTGCCGGCAGCGGCTTTTCCCTTGGCGAGACGCTGATCGGCCGGCTCGATGCCGTGGTCGGCCGAGTTGCGGATCATGTGGATCAGCGGATCCCCGAGCTCCTCGACGATCGTGCGGTCGAGCTCCGTGTCTTCCCCCTGGAGCACGAGCTGGATGTCTTTGCCCTGCTGGAGGGCGAGGTCGCGGACGAGCCTCGCCATCTTCTGGAAGGTGTTGCGGATCGGCACCATCCGCAACGACATCGCGGTCCGCTGTAGATCGGACGTGATGCCGCGGAGTTGGCCGAGGCTGCGGGAGAGGTGGCCGTCATTGAGCGTGGTCACCTCCGTGTTTTGCACCACCATCGACTGCGCGATGACCAGTTCGCCCACCAGATCGATGAGGCTGTCGAGCTTGAGCGTGTCGACGCGGACAATCCCTGCGGCCGTGCTGGCGGACGACCGTTGCTGGGCCTTGGGGGCCGCGGTGGCACCGGCGGAGTCTGCCGATGCCGGCTCCAGTGGAGCGGACAGCGGCGCAGCTGGTACTGCCGCAACTGCAGGAGCAGCAGGAGCCGGAGCAACAGTTGGCTGCGACGGCTTCACGGGAGCGGGAGCAACTTTCTCGGTCGCAACGGGGGCCATGGCCTGCACAGCGGCGGTCGCCGGTGCAGCCACCGGCTGCGGCTTGGCTGTTGCCGGAGCGGCAGGTTTGGCTGGCGGAGCGGGAGCGGCGGCCGGGGCGGCCGATCGTCCCTGGGTCAAGAGGCCGCGGACCTTGGCAATCAGCCTGGGAATCGGCAGCGGGATCGTCGTTTTTTGATCTGGGCCGCCGAGCAGTTTCGACAATTCCTCGACGTACCGCTTGAGCACGTCTTCTCCAGCCAGAATCACATCGAACGATTCACGGTCTAGCTGAAACGTGCCGCGTCGGGCAGCATCGAGCAGCGACTCCAATTCGTGCGTCAGTTGCTGGAGCACGACCAGTTTCATGACGCCCAGGTTGCCCTTGAACGTGTGGAACGCACGGAACAGTGTGTTGATCGTGGTGGCATCGCTGGGATCGGTCTCCAGCACGAGCACACCCTGTTCGATATCCTGCAGCAGGTCCTGCGCCTCCGCGCAGAACAGCTGCACGAGTTCGTCATCACCAGCCGTAATTGAAATGTCGACCTGCTGATCCTTGAACTGGTCGTCCGCCTCGGTGACGGCCTTGGCCTTGACCTTGGCTGGCGTCGCGGCCGAAGCCGAAGCCGAAGCCGGAGCCGCGGCCGGCGCTTGAGCCGTAGCCTTGGCAGCAGCGGCTGCTGGCGGTGCGGCATGAGCAGCAGTCGCGACAGCCCAGCCAGCGGGAACAGCGGCGCACGGCTGACCGTGAGCCCAGGCCGCTAGCGCCGTGCCGAGCCACGGATGCCATTCGTTGAACGAGGCGATGGTCTCCTCGGTAAACCGGGCATCGGCCGCGGACCGTTCGTCGAGCCAGCCGCGGGCGGCGGCCACAGCCTGTCGAATCGGCTCGGGCACCTCCGCCGCTGAGTCGAGTGCTGCGGCGAGTTCCAGCACCTGCTCATGCATGCCGGCGATGCCGTTTTCCTGCGCGACATCGACGAACGCCAGTTCCAGTCCAATCTGCTGGAGCAACGAGTCGAGGGTGGCGTGGAGATCGCCCTGTGAGCTGGTCATGGAGTGGTGGCGGCGGCAGAGGGATCGGGGGGTCGAAGGGCACGCTGATCAGAAAACTGCGGGAGTGGACAAGCCGATGAAGTGGACCGGCGTATCCGCCAAGACGCCTGCAGACCACTCATCCCTCACGCCTCTTTCGGGCGTTAGAGAGAACCTAGCTTGCATTATCGCGCAAGGCAAATAAGTCAGCCCCGTCGACACACATTTTCCCACGCGGACAGCCCATTCATCACTCAGGTGCTCGTTCCGTCCGTGCAGGAACGCCGTCCGCATCCTGCCCTTGTGCTTGCCCGTGCCCTTTGGCCATCACAACCCGCAGCATCGTCACGACCTGAACAGCATGCGCGCCTCGGCCTCTCGATCGCTCCCCACCATCGCTTCGAGGTCAGCCACGACGTCACGCAGCGCGACGGCCTGGGCAGTCATCTGCTCTGCCGCCACCGAGCCCTGCTCGGCGCCCGCCGCCGCGTGGTGGGTGACCTGCTCGATCTGGCCGATCGCCGCCCCGATCCGCGCCACCGCATCGTGCTGAGCGCGGCTGCCATCGCGGACGTCGTCCATCAGGGTGCGAACTTCAGTCGCCATTGTTGCCAGCGTGCGGATCGCCTCCGACAGTTGCGTCATTTTCCCGCGGCCGGCGTGGGTGCGGGCAATCGACTCCTCGATCAGGGCGGTGGACTCGCGAGCAGCACCGGCACACCGCTGCGCCAGTCGCCGCACCTCGTCCGCCACGACGGCGAACCCCTGGCCCGCCGCCCCCGCACGGGCCGCCTCCACGGCGGCATTGAGCGCAAGAATATTTGTCTGAAAGGCGATCTCATCGACCAGTTTGTTGATCGTGGAAATCCGCCCGCCTGCCTCGGCGATCTTCTCGATGGCCGTCACCATCTCGCCGAGCAGGGCCGTGGCACCGGCAAACTCCTGCTGCTCGCGGGCCACGAGTTCGCTGGCCGACTGCGTCCGCCGGGCGTTGTCGGTCGCCGCTGCAGCCATCTGCCGGGCGGAGGCCGATATCTCTTCGAGCCCGGCGACCTGCTCGGTGGCACCGTGGGCCAGGTGCCGGCTCGATGATGCGACCTCCGTCGCACCGCTGGCCACATGTTCGGAACTGTCAGAGAGCGTGCCGATGGCCTGCCGCAGGGCGGCGGCATGGCGACGAATGCCGAGCCAGGCAGTCACCAGCGCGAACGCCGTCAGGATGAGGCCTGCCACCTGCAGCAGGTCGCCCCACCTGCGGTAACGCAGCGTCGCCTCCTCCGTGCGGTCGTCCAGCAGCGTCGCGAACTCACCGATTGGCCCCATGATGATGCCCTTGTCGGAGTGATACTTGTCGTCGTGCATGATGCGGCGGGCCAACTCGGCATCGGGTGGCCCCTTCCGCGTGTAGCCGCCGCGGCCGTCGTCAAACTCCCCCTTCATCGCGTGCATGGCGATCGTCTCGGTCGTCACGAGGGCGTTGGAATTGTCCTCGGCCTCCTGGAGCTTGGCGAACTCCTCGCTCGTGAAGCCCTGCTGCTGCATGAGCGTGCGGAGCGGCACTGTGCGGCCGTCAGGCCGGAGTTTTTTGCCGTTCCGAACATCGAGCACGTGCCAGAACTCTCGCTCATACGTCGGATCGCCCGTCACGACGTAGGTGCGGGCCAGCCGTGTGAGTTCATCAGAACTGGCACGCAGTTCGCTGGCCAGCCGCAACGACTCGTGCCTGTTGGTATGGCTGCGGTTCAAATCCCGCTGGTTCAGAAACATCAGCCACGACAACACCATCAGTCCGATGACGGGGCCGAGCGACGTGAGCAGGAGACGCTGGGTGGTATTCATGGGGTCGGAAGCGGGGGGGCCGGTCAAAAGGGTCACTCCGGCAAATGGATCACTCCAGGCAGTCTAATTCCGATTTTTTGACAGCAAACTGCTCCCGGCCCAAGTTTCCCAGCCGCTTCGGGTAGGATGCGGGAATGATTCGTAACCCGAAGGACTACCAGCGACAGGCGGAGCAGGAACGCTGGGAGGCTCTGCGTCGGCTGACCGTCGACGAGTCGATCGCGATCGGTGAGGCCCTGCTGACATCAGACATCATGCGACTCGCCGAATTTCCGGCTGATGATCATCCCCGGAGTCTCGCCCTTGCCTTGGGCATCGCGCCGAGCCCCGCGGGCGTCCGAGACGAGTCGCGGTGAGGCGGAGTCGTGTCAGCAAGCAGCTTTGATACCTTCTGCCGGTTCGCCTTCACGTTTCTCGAGGAGCAGGGTGTTCGCTATCTCGTCATCGGCGGGCTCGCGGTCGTCGCCGTCGGTGAGCCCCGTACGACTGCCGATGCCGATGCGATTGTTTTCCTCTCCGCATCCGAGGCGGAGACACTGATCGGGCTGGCCGCCAATGCCGGCTTCGAGCTGCAGCCAGCGGTCGAGCAGCAGAGGCTTGCTACGACGGGAACGTTGCGTTTCCGCAGAGGCAAGTTTCAGATCGACCTGATCACGGCCTCACTGCCATTTGAAGAGGCTGCCTTCGAGCGAGCGTGTCACCATGAGCTCTTCGGTGTCAGTCTTCCATTTCCAAGTCCCGAAGATCTCATTCTGTTCAAGGTTCTAGCCGGTCGCGACAAGGACATGCTCGACGCCATCGGGGTTGTCCGCCGGCATCGCGATCGTCTCGACATCGCGTACCTGGAAACGACGCTCCAGCCGATCTGCGAACTGGCGGAAGATCAGTCCCCTTGGCAGCGTCTGCAGCGGGTGATTGCAGACGGGCATCGAGTCAATGACGCCTAGCCGTGTCAGGCACGCGTCAGTCACCCTTTTCAAGCGGCCTATTTCTGGAGATAGGCCAGCGTGTCGGTATGGTGGCCGATCACCATCCACTTCCCGTTTTCCTTGCGGAGCGTGGTCGTCGTCCGGATCGACACGGGCTGCGGCTTGCCATCGATGACGTTCTCGCCCTTCTCGAAATAGTGGGCGACGGCAAGCTGTGGACTGGCCACCACGTGCATGTCGGTCGCGTCGACCGTACCACCGAGTTTTTTGGCAGCCTGCCTGTCCCAGTAGGGCTCGATCTGTGCCCAGCCGACCTGCATCCCGCCCACCGGGCCCATGTAGGTCACGTCATCGGCATGCGACCAGACGGCCTTGATGGGCCCCGCTTCCCCGGTGAAGAGCAGATTGAGTGCCTCGTGAAACTTCCCCACGGCGGCCTTGGCCCCCTGCACATCGTCTTCAGCCGCCCACGCACGGGGCATCGGCATGAACGAAACGGCCGCCAAGACGAGCAGTGCCACAGTGAGTCGATTGTGCATGACGGATATCCCCGGGGAGGCGAGAGGCTCGTGGCCCTCTCCATCGAGGACACACCCGCGAATATGCTAGCAGGTGCCGTTCGAACCAGCGCGATCCGCACGTTTGCGGGGCCACGGCCGGAGGCCGGCCGCCTCCGTTTGCCCGACAGGCGAGGCGTGCCTCAGACTGTTAGATTGCCGCTGTTGTCGTGAGCTTCACCCACCCCATCAAGCGGTCCTCACATGCATCGCATCGCCGTGTCTCGCCTCTCACTGGCCTTGTGCCTGTGCCTCCCGTTCGCAGCCGTGACCGCCGCGGCGCCGGCGGCACGTCCGAACGTGCTATTCATCATCGCCGACGACGCCTCCTGCCATTTCGGCGTCTATCGCTGTTCCTGGGCCAAGACGCCTCACATCGACGCCCTCGCCGCCAGCGGCATCGTCTTCGACAACGCCTACGTGCCCACATCAAAATGCTCGCCCTGCCGCGCCGGCCTGCTCACCGGCCGCAACCCGTGGCAGCTCGAGGAGGCGGCCAACCACTGGCCCACGTTCCCGCCGAAATTCATGGCGTTCACGGAGGTGCTCGCTGCCAACGGAATCAGCTGCGGCGCGAGCGGAAAGTTCTGGGGACCGGGCGTCGCGAAGACCGCCGACGGGGCACCGCGGACGTGGGGCCTGCGGAACTCCGATTTCAAGCAGTTTCTGGATTCAGCCCCAACGGACCAGCCCTTCTTCTACTGGTTTGGCAGCGCGAATCCCCATCGCAAATATGAGCCCGATGCCTGGCGCACTGCCGGCAAGCAGCCCGCCGACATCGACCGCGTGCCGGCCTACTGGCCCGACAACGACGTCGTCCGCCACGACATGCTCGACTACGCGACCGAGATCGAGGCCTATGACCGCGAGGTGGGCGAACTGATCGCGACGCTCCGCGAGAGCGGCCGTGCCGAGAACACGCTCGTGATCGTGACCTCCGACCACGGCATGCCATTCCCGCGGGTGAAGGGGCACACGTATGACATGGCCCACCGCGTGCCGCTGGTCGCCAGCTGGCCGGCCGGGATCGTGCACCCGGGCCGCCGGGCGGAGCAACTCGTCAGCATCATCGACTTGGCGCCCACGCTTCTCGAACTCTTCGGCGTCGACGGCATGAAAGCCGGCATGGCGACGATCACGGGCGGGAGCGTCGCGGACCTGTTGCGGGACAGCCCGCAAGCTGAGCGGCCGTTCGTGATCGTGGGCCGCGAGCGAAACGACGTCCGCTGCCGGCCGGGAACCGAATCGGGGCTTGGCTACCCGGCGCGGGCCATCCGGCAGGGCACGCTCTTCTACGTTCACAACTTCGCCCCAGACCGCTGGCCCTGCGGCAACGTGGAACTGGGCCTGCTCGACACCGACGACGGCCCGACCAAGTCGCTCATCGAGGCGGCGGGGCCGGATGACCGCCACTGGCAGCTCTGCTTCGGCAAGCGGCCGGCCGACGAACTCTACGACCTCGCAACCGATCCCGACTGCGTGCAGAATCTCGCGGAGAAGATGCCCAAAAAGACAGCGGTCCTGCGGGACACGCTCTTCGCCGAACTGCGACGGCAGGCCGATCCGCGGATCCTCGGAGAGGGTGACGTCTTCGACGCCTATCCGTCACCGAAGGCACCGTAGGCTCGAGCCCCTCACGGCTCGCGAACGGCGGGAGCCAGTTACCGCACGAAGATTTCCCGCACGATCTCTTTGGCGGTCGCCGCGAAACTATTGTGCTCGTCGATTTCCGAGCGGATCAGCTGGATCTGCAGTTCGCGGCGGTCGAGTTCGGCCCGCAGTCGCTTGATCTCGGTCCCGCAATCCGGAGGCGCACTCCGAACCACGACCACCTCTCGGGGCTTCGGCACCGATAGCCCGCCCACGAAGCAGGCAATCCCGGTCACAACCACCATCCCACCAACCATCAGTCGGGTCATGCTGGGCACTCCATTCCAGGTCCGATACAGGGCCGACAGGATCGATCGAAAACCTCACACAATCCTAACAATCAGGTTTTCGCCTTGGAAAGGCCAATGTTTGGGGGCTGATTACGGGGGGGTCACCGCCCTGACACGTAGTATTCCTGCCGATGCCGGGATAGGTTTGAATTTCGCGGGCAATCGCCCCACCGAATGCGTGGAGTCGACCCAGCACGGGCTCAAGGCCAGAGAACGATTTCGCGGTCCGCCCAGTCGGGGCGAAGCGGGAGCCGCTCGAGTTCGGTGTAGACCATCGCGGCCGGATTCACTTCACCGTCGTCCATCGCGCGGACGTGCTGCTTCATCGGTGGAAGGCGGCCGACCCAGGGAAGGACGACGAGCCACGCCAGGGCAACCATGCCGGCGCACGCCGCCAACCGCAGCGGACCAGCGAGACGGGGCGTGATCACGGCTCCACCACCTTCCGGAACAGCCAGCCGAAGGTAAGGCTTGCCATCGCCAGCGAGAGCGCGAGGTTGAGGCACTGGCCAAGTACGTAGAGCAGCAGCGGCCGGCCGCTGGCGAGGAAGGGCGCGAGTTCACGAAACACAGTCTGGATCCCCATGCAGACAAAGCCAACGCAAAACAGCCAGCCCCGCAGCCGCGACGTGAACGAGAGTGTGGCGCCGTCGACCCACAGCGCCGTCTCCGGCGAGCGTGTATGCAGGAACGAGCATACGACCGAGGCCGCCACGAACCCGAGGATGAATTTCGGGAACCGGTCCCAGGCCTCGGCTGCGAGCGATGTGCGTGGGCCCGACGACCCCCGCTCCACCCAGCCCGCCCAGTAGACGGCGACGGCGAAGGCGATGATCCCGATCATCGAGTTCTGGATCATCTTCACCGTCGCAGCCACCTCGGCCGGCCGCTTGTCGTCGAGCTCCTTGCCCAGCATCTCGCCGGCGGCCACTACCGCGCCGGTTGCGTCGATCGTGCCGCCGAGCCAAGCGCCGCCAACGATCGGGTCGATCCTCGCCCAGCGGATGAACGGCGGCATCGCCACCATCATCGCCACGGTGAACAGGAGCGACAGGCCGATCGCCAGCGACAGTTCTTCCTTTTTGGCCTTGCAGGCTGCACCAGTGGCGATTGCCGCCGAGACGCCACAGACGGACATATCGGCGGAGATCACCATGCAGAGCGACTTCGAGGGAATCTTCATTCGATGGACGCCGAACCAGTAGGTTGCCACGAGCACGATCGGCGTCACCACCCAGCTCGTGAGCAGTCCCGGCAGCCCCAATTCGAGAAGCCGGCTGAAGAGCACCTCAGCGCCAAATACCACGAGCCCCGCCTTGATGAGGAATTCTCCCTGCAGCGCCGGTTCAAGCCAGCGGGGCACGCCGACCGTGTTGCCGATAAGAAGGCCGACGAGGAGGGCCCAGAGGGGATATTCGAGGTTGTAGTGATTGATGAGCTTCTGCGCCGCGAGCAGATAGGCGAGGCCGCCAAGCAGCGCGAGGGCCGCCGCGCCTGGGAGCACCGCGGGCAGGCTCCGGCCGCGGAGGGCCGCGCCGCCGGCGAGCACGCCGACGACCCATGCCATGCCGAGGAGGATCGGCACCGTCAGCGGCTTCCCTTTCTTGTCGGACAGCGACATGGCTGGGGAGTCGTCCCACGTCTGCGGCTTGTCGATGGTCGCCGCGAGGGGGTTCGGCCACCCCTTCGGGAAGGCCTTGCGGCTACCGGCATCCTCGGCCGGGCGGGCGTTCCAGCCCACGACCAAGGCCAGGGCCACAAGCAGTCCCCCGACGACGATCGCGGCGGTGTCCTCGTGGAATCCGCGGCGGTCGGAAGCGGTCACATCGTGCGGCATCGAATCGACTCCGGAAAAACGGCATCGTAATGGTCGCTCAGGCTACTCATTCTTCCACGGGAGGGCGATACATTCGTCGGCAACCGCCTCGGTTCGCTGGGCCATGTGTTGAGGCAGCCCGCCACGCGAATGGATATATTCGGGGGCACCGAAGCGGACTGTATCTCCCCACCGAACTCGAGGTTTTCCATGCACCCGCGCAGCATTATGACCGTGGCCCTGATCGCCTCATGCCTGGCTCTGCAGCCGCAGACCGGCCGCAGCTGCACGCGGTGCGTCTACCTCGGCCCGAGCGACACGGTGGTCGTCGCCCGCTCGATGGACTGGGTCGAAGACCCGAGCACCGAGATCTACTGCTTCCCCCGCGGCATGAACCGCAACGGCGCCTCCGGTCCGAACACGCTTACCTGGACGAGCAAGTATGGCTCGCTGATCTGCTCCTTTTATAAGGTAGCCACCGTCGACGGCATCAACGAAAAGGGGCTCGTCGCCAACACGCTCTATCTCGTCGAGAGCGACTACGGCCGGCCGGTCGCCGGCAAGCCGACAATGTCGATCGCCGTCTGGACGCAGTACGTGCTCGACAGCTACGCGACCGTCAAAGAGGCTGTCGACGCGCTGGAAAAGGAGGCGTTCACGATCATCGCTCCCACGTTGCCCAACGGAGTTCCCGGAGTCGGGCACATGGCGATCTCCGATCCTTCCGGCGACTCAGCGATCTTCGAGTATGTGAAGGGAAAACTCGTCATCCACCACGACCGGAAATACCAGGTGATGACCAACTCGCCGACCTTCGACCAGCAGCTGGCGCTCGACACCTACTGGAAGGGGATCGGCGGCCTGACGATGCTTCCCGGCACCAACCGGGCCTCCGACCGCTTCGTCCGCACGTCGTTCTATCTCGGCACGCTTCCGCAGACCGACGATGCCCACCTCGCCGTGGCGCAGCTATTCAGCGTGATCCGGAATGCGTCGGTGCCGCTGGGGCTGAAGACCGCCGCCCCCAACATCGGCAGCACCATCTGGCGAACGGTCTACAACCAGAAGACGAAAACCATGTACTTCGACTCGGCGACGAGCCCTACCGTGTTCTGGATTCCTCTGGCCGATCTCGATTTCAACGCGGGCGGCCCGGTGAAAAAGCTCGCCCTCATCGGCGGAGAGACCTATAACGGCAATGCGTCGAAGCAGCTCGCACCGGTGGAGCCGTTCGCCTTCCTGCCGGCCAAGGCCGAATAACCAACGGGGGCGGAAGGCAGCCGTGGATTCCCTCGCTGGCGCGTCGGGCTTGGATGGAAAAGGCAACGGGGCGAAGTCTCTCATGTCAACGATTGGATGATCCCGGTAATACTTCGGTATCATGCGGCTCGCGTGTGCGTGACGGTTCCGCACGCCCAGCCTCGAACATGGAGTGTTTCTCGTGCCAGCCACCTCCCCGCGTCGTCTCGTCGTTCATGGTGCCGCCGGCCGCATGGGGCAACGGATCATCGCATGTGCCGCAGCAGCAACGGCCGGCTCGTCAGCGCCGGACTGGCAACTCGTGGCCGCCGTGGAGAGGGCAGGGCACCCGCGGCTGGGTGACGACGCCGGGTCGCTGGCCGGCATCGCCGCTGCAGGTGTGCCCGTCAGCGAAACCTGGACCTGCCCGGCCGACGTGGCGATCGACTTCTCGCTCCCCGGCGCCGTAGCCGGGATCGCGAGTGTCTGCGTGCGAGCAGGCGTGCCGCTGGTCGTAGCCACGACGGGGCTCGAGGCCGCCGATCGGCGGGCGATCGAGGATGCCGCACGAACGATCGCGGTGCTCCAGTCGCCGAGCATGAGCCTTGCGGTGAACATCGCGATGGACCTGGTCGGCCGCGCGAGCAACCTGCTCAAGCGGGTGGGCAGCCGCAGCGATGTCGAGATCATCGAATGCCACCATCGGCACAAGGAGGATTCCCCGAGCGGCACGGCGCTGAAGTTCGGGCAGATCGTGCAGGATGCATTCGGATTCACCCGTGTGGCCCACGGCCGCGAGGGTCGGCCGGGCGCCCGCCCGGCCGACGAGATCGGCTACCACGCCGTGCGCGCCGGCGACAATCCCGGCGAGCACACGATCCTCTTCGGCCTCGACGGGGAGTCGCTCTCGGTCAATGTCCGCGCCACCAGCCGCGATTGCTACGCCAGCGGGGCACTCGCTGCGGCGGCCTTCCTGATCGGCAAGCCGGCTGGGCTCTATTCGATGCGCGACGTGCTGGGCCTGTCCTGACATGCCTGACATGCCTGACATGCCGCACGACAAAACCGCCAGCGAAGGAAACCCGCTGACCGCAGTCTGGACCGGCCCTTATGGCGGCGTGCCACCGTTCGATCAGGCGCACGTGGCCGATCTCGGGCCCGCGCTCGAGGCCGGAATGGCCGACCAACTCGCGGCCATCGACCGGATCGCCGCCGATCCCGCCCCGCCCACGTTCGACAACACGATCCTCCCGATGGAACGCTCCGGCCGGATGCTCAGCCGCGTGGAGGCGATCTACGGCGTCTATGGGTCGGCCCTCAGTGACGACGCCGTACAGGAGGTCGAACGTGCGATGGCACCCAGGCTCGCCGCCTGCAGCGACCAGATCACCCAGAACGAGCGGCTCTTCGCCAGGGTCGCCGCTATTTACGAGGCGCGAAAAGAAGCACTGCTGTCGCCCGAGCAGCAGCGGGTCGTCTGGCTGACCTACACCCATTTTGTCCACCACGGCGCGAGGCTCGATGCCGCAGCGAAGACGGAGCTCTCGTCGCTGAACCAGCAGTTGGCGACGCTGGCCACGACCTTCAGCCAGAACCTGCTTGGCGACGAAAACGACGGGGCTGTCTTTCTCGACAAAGCCGCCGATCTGGCAGGCCTGTCTGACTCGCTGCGTGAGGCGGCCGCCGAGGCCGCGGAGGCCCGTGGCCAGAAGGGCCGCTGGGCCATCCCCAACACGCGGTCGAGCGTCGAGCCCTTCCTCACGCATGCCGAGTGCCGCGACGCGCGGGAGCGGGTCTGGCGGATGTTCGTCGATCGCGGCGCGAGCGGCGGCGCCACCGACAACCACGGCACGGTCGCCACGATCCTCGCGCTGCGGGCCCGCCGCGCCGAGCTGCTCGGCCACCCGACCCATGCCCACTGGCGGCTGGAAGACTCGATGGCGAAGACGCCCGCACGTGCCATGGAACTGATGGAGGCGGTCTGGAAGCCCGCCGTGGCGAGAGTCCGCGAGGAGGTGGCCGACATGCAGGCCATCGCCGATGCGGAGGGGGCAGGGATCAAGATCGCCCCCTGGGACTACCGCTTCTATGCCGAGAAGGTCCGGCGGGCGAAGTACGACCTCGACGAAAGCGAGATCACACCCTACCTGCAGCTCGACAACCTCCGCGAGGCGATGTTCTTCACGGCCCGCAAGCTCTTCGGACTGGAGTTTAGGCCGGCCGATCCCCGGGACGTGCCCGCCTACCATCCCGATGTGCGGGTCTGGGGAGTCCGCGACTCAGCCGGCGCGGTGGTGGGGCTGTGGTACTTCGACCCATTCGCCCGAAAGGGGAAGCAGTCGGGCGCTTGGATGAGCGGCTACCGATCCCAGGAAGACTTCGACTGTGCCGTCCCGGCGATCGTCTCCAACAACTGCAACTTCACGAAGCCTCTGGCGGGCGAGCCGGCACTCATCAGCTGGGACGACGCCACCACGCTGTTCCACGAGTTTGGCCACGCGCTGCACGGGCTCTGTTCCCGCGTGAAGTATCCCTCCGTCTCCGGCACCAGCGTGGCCCGCGACTACGTCGAATTCCCGTCGCAAGTGCTGGAGCGCTGGCTCTCCACGCCGGAGGTGCTCGATCGCTTTGCGTTGCACCACGAGACCGGCCGGCCGATTCCACGCGAACTCGTGGCGAAGATCGCGCGGGCTGCCACCTTCAACGAGGGCTTCAAGACAGTCGAGTTTCTGGCCAGCGCGCTGATTGACATGAAGCTTCATTTGATACACGTTCATCTGGAAGGCACCGCGCCGATCGACCCGGCGCGGTTCGAACGCGACACGCTCCACAGCCTCGGCATGCCGGACGAGATCGTGATGCGGCATCGCACGCCGCAGTTTGGCCATATTTTTTCCGGCGACGGCTACTCGGCCGGCTACTACAGCTACCTCTGGGCCGACACACTCACGGCCGACGCCTGGGAGGCGTTCACGGAGGCGGGCGGCCCGTGGGACGAGGCGGTGGCCAAGAGACTTCACGACCACGTCTTCAGCGTCGGCAACACGATCGATCCGGCCGACGGCTACCGGGCATTCCGCGGCCGCGACGCCGGTATCGGGGCCCTGATGAGGAAACGCGGCTTTTCCGCCTGAGCGGTCGGCGGCGGCAAAGCCATTCCCCGCGTCCGCCGTCGATTGTGTGAAATCGATGTACCGGCCCAAATGGGCCGATTTCGCCGAAAACCGGCATCCGCGCACACGCGGCCCAGAGGGTACATTTTGTCCCGTTGACTCTGGTCACGGATGGCCCTCGGGAGGCTTTGCCTGCATGAAGGACTCACTGCCCAAGCTCTTCGTCCTCGACACCAACGTCATCCTCCACGACAGCGGCTGCATCCGCAATTTCGAGGAGAACGACATCGCGATTCCGATCACGGTGCTCGAGGAACTCGACCAATTCAAACGCGGCAACGAAGACATCCACTTCCAGGCCCGCGAGTTTCTCCGCCGCCTCGATGCGCTCACCGGCGACGTGCTCTCCGCCGAGGGGAGCCCGCTGGGGCAGGGGCTGGGTTCGATCCGTGTGGTGCTGGGGGGCGGTCCGGATAGCCGGCTGCACGAATCCTTTCTGCAAGACACGCCCGACCACCGCATCCTGCGGGCCACCCTCGGCCTCCAGCAGCAGTCGGCGCCACGGCCCGTGATCCTCGTCTCGAAGGACACAAACCTGCGGATGAAGGCCAAGTCGCTCGGCCTCCGCGCCCAGGACTACACCTCCGACAAGGTCCAGGGCTTCGACACGCTCTACACCGGCAAGCGGACGATCGAGGGGATCGACTCCGAGGTGATCAACCGGCTCTACGCGCAGGGTGGCAGGCTGCCCGCAGCCGATCTGCCGATCGAGGAGCCGCCGCGAGCCAACGAGAACTTCGTGCTCCGCAACGGCAGCAAGTCTGCGCTGGCGACCTACCGCCGCGCCGATGCATCGTTCGTCCGCATCGAGAAACAGACCTGCTATGGCATCAGCCCGCGGAATGCCGAGCAGTCGTTCGCCCTCCAGGCCCTGATGGACGACGACATCAAGCTCGTCACGCTTTCCGGCACCGCCGGCACCGGCAAGACACTCCTCGCGTTGGCCGCCGCCCTTGAATGCCGGCAGCGCTACCGGCAGATCATGCTCGCCCGTCCGGTGGTGCCGCTGTCCAACCGCGACCTCGGCTTCCTGCCGGGCGACATCAGCGACAAGCTCGACCCCTACATGCAGCCGCTCTACGACAACCTCACGGTGATCCGCCATCAGTGCGGCGAGGACTCGCAGGCTGCCCACAAAATCCTGGAGATGCGGGAGTCGGAGAAGCTGATGATCACGCCGCTGGCCTACATTCGTGGCCGCTCCCTGCAGCGTATGTTCTTCATCATCGACGAGGCGCAGAATCTCACGCCCCACGAGGTGAAGACGATCATCACCCGGGCCGGCGAGGGGACGAAGATCGTCTTCACCGGCGACGTGGCCCAGATCGACCAGCCCTATCTCGACGCCCTCTCCAACGGCCTGAGCTACCTGATCCATCGCATGATGGGCCAGCCGCTCTACGCCCACGTGACGCTCGAAAAGGGAGAACGCTCAGCGCTCGCCGACCTGGCCAGCGAGCTGCTGTAGAAACGTCGTCGTCACGGCGCGGGCGGGAGCGGTTCCTCGGTTCGGCGGCGGTGTTCGGCGACCCATTCCGGCGGCACAGGCTTCACCTCGGCCCGCCAGGTATGGCGTTCCACGCGGCGTCGGCCAAGCACGGCGCCGACCGACTCACCAACCCCCCACGCCATCGCCAGAGGGATCGCCGCGAGCAGACGCCGGATCGTCGTCAGCGACAGGCCGCCACTGCGGACCTGTTGCCGGCAGGCTCGCAGCCAGTGCGCCCCCGCGACGGCCGGAAACGCGAGGGCGTAGAGTCCTCGCGCCGGCCACGGCCACCGCTCCGTTCGAACCGCGCCGAAGCCGAGACCGCCGGCCCCCAAAATGATGAGCGACTGGCCGAATCGAGGCGGGTCGTAATGGGTCATCATCGCGTCTGCTTCCAGAAAAAAACGCAACCCCTCAGCCCGCAGACGGCGCAGCACAAACGCGTTGATGAGCAGCGCGTCAGAAAGCTGATCGCCCTGTTCGAGCAGGTGGCTTCGCCGCATCACGTAGTTGTGTCCCGGCAGGTGTGCGACCGGTCCGGACGTCACCGGTGGCATCCACTGGCCATAGCCCAGCACGAACGATGCCTCGGCGAAGGCTGTCGCCGTGCCGGGTTGCAGCGACGCGCCGACAACGTCCCAGCCTTCGGCCAGTCGGGCGAAGAGCCGTTCCGCACAGTCTGGCTCCGGCAGGCAATGGTCCTCGGCCATGAAGACGAAGTCGGCTGTCGCCGCCCTGACACCCGCCGCGCGGGCCTTGTGAACATCCAGCGATTCCGTACGGACCACGAGGCATTCCGGCCCAAGGATGCGGTTCGCCTCCTCCACGTCGGGGCAGAGCACGACGATTTCGAGCCTCTCCCGGAGGGTCTGCGCCTGCCAGGCCTCGATCGCCGCCTGCACCGACCGATGGCCTCGCATGGCAGGCAGGATGACTGACAGATCGGGTTTCATAACAGCCGTCGCTCCCACATGAATCGCTCGCACGGATAGCACCAATCTCTCAGCATGCCGTCATACAGGCTCACCAGAGCGTCTCGCATGGTGCGATGCTGCGCGGGCAGGCGGTCGACCACCCGCGCAAGCACCCGCGCATAAGGATCGGCAAACCGGCCGGCAATCCGCATCCGCCAGGGCTTCATCCGGCCGGCAAAGTGCACGATGGCCGGCGCGGCGGCGGCCTCGACGGAGGTCTGATCAAACCGTCGACCCACGGTCGCGGGAAGATTCCACCGCGGGTCGAGCGGCGTCCAGTCGTTCCACGCAGTCGCGTTGAGCGCCTCCTGATGCAGAAAATCGACACGGTCCGCAATGCGACCGATAAAGTCCAATGCCCGCTCGGCCACCCCACGCTGCCGCCAGGCTTCTATATCGATGAGCATGACGCCGGCATTGCAGTAGGGAGTGTCCGCCGGGATGCCCCGGCCGATGCTCCGCGGCACACCGCGGGGCGATCGGCACAGCGGGATCGCCGGGTCGACCGTGGCGGCCCAGGCCCGGCCCGCGAGATCGTGGCTCCAGAGCGGCCCGATGTCGTCGAGCACGAGCATGTCGGCGTCAAGGAAGAGCACACGGCCGATGTCCACAGGCAGCAGACCCGGAAGAAACAGCGGCGCGGCAGCCTCGAGCGGATACCGGTGATCACGCGGAAGACGGTCGAGGCATGGGCCCGAGAGCGTGATGGGATGGAGATCGACAAGCGAAGCGATGCCGTCGCGGACAGGCTGCGACAGGTTTCGGTGGAGGAGATACACCTTCATCTGCCACGGCGGCGGCAGGCATGACGCGAGCGACTCAAGCATCACCGCCAGCGGTAGCGCATACCGGTCATCGATGCTGCAGGCGACTGCGATGGTCTGGCTGGCCATGGTTGATTCTCGTGGCTGGGGGGCTGTCACCGTTGCCGCTTGAGAAACCACCAGCCGGCGGCGATCTGCACCAGCAGGGTGATGAGCCCGGCCCGCGGCAGTCCCGATGCCGCCAGCACGGCGCCGAACAGCAGACTGGCCACGAACCCCGAGAGCTTGGTGCCCACCTGCATCAGGCCAAACGTGGCCCCGAACCGGCCTCGTGGCGCAAGCCCCGCCACCGTCGCCCGAATCACACTCTGCACGCCACCGAGCACGAGTGCCAAGAGCGCCGCCAGCCAGTGGAGTTGGGCGGGAGTCCGAACGAGCATTGAAAGCGCGAGCACTGCGATCCAGCCGACGAGGCAGACGGCCAGTGCCCCGTGGCGGCTCCACCGCGTGGACAGCCAGCCGATGAAGAGTGCCCCGGGCAGGGCCACCGCCTGCACAAGCAACACCAGCCGCACCAGCGCCGGCCCGTCGAGGTGGAACTCTTCCAGGGCGACGCTCGAAAACTGTGCGATCGCGGTCTGCACCGCGCCCAGAACGAGCACGCAGCCCAGCAGCACCCGGCCAAACGAGCGCCCACTCTCGGCGGCCTCGCCGTGCGCCACGCCGTCAGACGTCCATCCTGCCAGCGACCGCGCGAAGGCGAGCAGTTCGCCGGCCGACGAACCGGCATGCACGTCCTGGTCACCGCCATCCGTCCGACCGTCGGTGCCAAAGCGGGCAAAGGCGGCCGGGAGTGAAAACACCAACCACCAGCAGCCAATGAAGACAAAGGCCACCCGCAAGGCCCCTGGCGTGGTCAGCCCCAGACGATCGTGGGCCCCGACGATCGCCGTGGCGATCACAAGAGCGACGGCTCCCCCGGCATACCCCGCCGCAAAACCACCGGCCGAGAGCTGGTCGGCCTTCCGCCCCGAGGCGATCCGCGGCAGCAGGCTGCCGGTGAAAATCGCCGCCATGTCGAAGCCGACAGAGGCGATGACGATGGCAGCCACCACTGCCGCGTGAGCTGTCGGCGGCACGGCGCCCAGCGCGAGCAGCCCGATGCTGCCGGCCACCACGCTCGCCATGAGGGCGGTCTTGTGCCGTTGCTTCCGATCGGCCCAGGCCGACAGGAAGGGAGCGGCAACGGCTGACGCGAGCATCGCGACGGCCAGCGTCCACGCCCAGACGACGCCACCGGACAGGCCCCAGGCCTTGTCGGCAAACACCACCCGCTCGACGTAGGCGACGATGAGCGTGATCAGCACCGTCGAGAAGGCGCTCGCAGCCCAGTCGAGCATCACCCAAGCGACGGCAGCGAACCGCGACGGCGCCGCGGCCTGAACATCGTGATGGCGGTTGGCGGATTCCATAAGGGCCACCAAAGTCTACCAAGGATGGGAGGCTTTGCGATGTCCGAGCACGCTGCTTCCGTCAGCGAACGCTTCGGGCTTGCATGGGATTCCGCATGCAGCCAAGCACCGCGCGGTAATCGTCGACGATCAGGTGCCCGCCATGCGCAGCCACAAGCATCCGAGTATCCGTTTCAGCGTGCCCAAGACGCCCATGTCATGAATTCCAAGCCGCCATGCGGCCCAAGCTCCAGTTCACCCCACCACCGACAAGCAGCACGGCCAGCACGGCGGCGCTCCCTAACGAGTAGTGGCCGGCCACTGTCGCTTCCCGGAACACGCGCCAGCGCTCGCGCCTGCTGAGCGGACGGGCCACAACGAGTTGGCTGTAGCGGCTGAAACTTCGCCCGTAGATAAAAGCTTTTCGGAAATACATACCGACGGAGGCCACTTCCGCATGAATCACTCGCATCTGCTGCTCATATGCCGCGGACTGTACTCCCTCGCCGTCGACAATGCCCCGTAAAAGAACCGTGTCCGAGCCCCGGAGCCGTTCGACAAACGGTCCGTACCTGTCGAGCGTCGACCTTCGTACCGCCATATTGTTGGTGTAGCCATACTGCACGTCGGCGCTGTTGACGCCGATCGTGAGCTTCGCTTGCATGTCTTCAAAATCGGAGATCAGTCGGAGAGGGCCGGCGTCACGGCGTGGGCGACGGCTGCCGAGGACCACCTGGATCCGCGGATCGGCAAGACGCCGATCGATGGCCTGCAGCCAGCCTGAGTCGGGCAGGCAATCCGAGTCGGTGAACGCGATGATGTCGCCCGTGGCGGCCAGCAGACCTCGATTCCTCGCGGCATACGCACCCTGCTTCGGCTCTGAAAAAACGCGAATGCCGGCCGCGTCGGCCAGGGTCACCGCAGATCCGTCGGTGGAAGGGCCTCCAGCAGGAGTTCCTCCGACTCGAGCGGGCGGTTGTGCGCCCCGCAGAACTCCGCGAGGAGCCTCCTGCGGTTGGCGTAGACGGCCGCCGCCTCCCGGCCGCAGATCGCAAAGCGGTCATTGCAACCGTAGTACCACTGCCAGCCTGGAAGGGCACAGACCCGCGGATGCCGGAGCGCATGCCGGACAACATGCGGCTCGATCGGATCGTGATACAGCAGGTCTGGACGGGCAAACACCACAACGTCCGGATCGTCTTGTCGAGCCAGGCTGGCCACGGCTGCCAGTGAATGGAGCTGCAGCAGGAGGTTTCGAACCGAAATCCCATCGTCGCCATAGCGGTCGCCACACTGCTTCGCGACCTGGTAGTCGGTCGAGTCGACCAGATCTGGTGGCTGCTCGAGCCGCCCCTCGTAGGCCTTGGCAAACTCGTAGTTGGACGGATCGAGCGGCCCCGCCTCGCTCGACCGGACATTGTCGATGCGATCCTGCAGGAACAGATGGTAGTACACCCGCACGTCGCCGCAGCGACGCAGCGGTGCGAGAATCTGGCTCTCGATCGAGGGGACGGTGATGGCCGAACAGCGTGGCAGGCCATAGAGCGCCACCGCGATGGTCGGTTGCCGTTTCATGCCATGACTGCCTGCGGAAGTGCCTTTCAATGACCGATTCTCCACCATCCTGGAATACCCGCTTTCCTGTCGGAAAAGCGGTCTTGGCAAGACGACGGTTCCGTCATGGTATCATGGATGGATGCGAACCAGTATCACATCGACGCAGCCGGGGCGGCGGAATAGGTCGAAGCCGCCCGCCTCGGGCACGTTCGTGCTGCGGCTCGATCCGCGGCTCCATGCCATGTTGCGAGAAGAGGCGGCGGCGGCCGGCACGTCGCTCAATGACTGGTGCGGCCGCGTGCTCGCCGCGCCCGGTTGTGGTGGCCTCGAGCCAGCCTCGAACGTCATCCGTGCCATCCGCTCGCATCAGGAGGCGAATCTGCTGGGGGTCGTGGCTTACGGATCGTTCGCACGCGGCGAACTGGCAGCCGGTTCGGATGTCGATCTCCTGGTGGTGCTCGCAGGGCGCGTACCGATCACGCGAGCCCTCTACCGGGAGTGGGAGGGTGTGGTGCCGGATTGGGACGGCCGCGAGGTCGATCTCCATTTCGTGCATCTGCCGGAAGCCGGCGGTCCCGTGTCGGGCACCTGGGCCGAAGCCGCCGTGGGCGGGATCGTACTTCATGACCGCGACCTGACCGTGTCACGACGGCTCATCGACATCCGCGGCCGGATCGCAGCCGGGGAGTTCGTCCGCCGGATGGCTCAAGGACAACCCTATTGGATCCATGAGCGCCATGATGAGAAGTCGTGAGTTGTCCGCCGATTACGTCCGCAGGGCGAAAGCCAGGCTGGCTGCGGTCGACGCGCTCTTCGCCGAACAGAGTTGGGCCGACGTCGTGCGGGAGTCGCAGGAGGTCGTGGAGCTCGCTCTCAAGGGGCTCCTGCGGGCGGTGGGAATCGAGCCACCGAGAATCCATGACGTGTCCGACGTTCTGATTGCAGAACGGCCGCGATTTCCCGTGACGATCCAGCAGGATCTCGACATGCTCGCAGCAGGCTCTCGGACGCTCCGCCGCGACCGCGAACTCGCCTTCTACGGAGCGGAGGATCTCACACCCTCTGGATTTTACACGCAGGAAGACGCCGTCTCCGCCCGCGAGATCGCCCGCAGAACGGTCGCCACCGTCGAGCCGCATGTGCCTGGCACGTGACCTCGGGCCCCGCTTTGAGACCCGCCAACCGAACGCCGACCGGATGTCGGCTGCTCGCGTGTCAACTATAGAGATCGATCGCCTGCACGATCTCGTCGAGCCGGTTGCTCACGCTCACGGCGCGGTTGGCGAAGCTCGCACGGCTCACGCCCCGGCTGCCGAGCACCTCGTTGAAGAGCTTCTGGTCGGTGGTGTGGTAGGCCACCGTCGCCGTCGGATCCTTGAGCTGGTGGCCCGTGAGGATGCAGACGACCCGCTCGTCGCGACCGATCACGCCTTCGGCCACGAGTTGCTTCGCGCCCGCCACGCTCGCGGCACTGGCCGGCTCACAGCCCAAGCCGCCGGCGCCCACCTGTGCCTTGGCGTCGAGAATCTCCTGCTCCGACACCTCGCGGACCACGCCATCGCAGACCTCGAGCGCCCGCAGGCACTTGTTGAGATTGACCGGACGGTTGATCTCGATGGCGCTGGCAATCGTGTCGGCCCGCTTCTTGTCGCGGTCGAGCTCGTCGTAGTAATGGCAGGCGGGCGAGAGATCGGCCCGGCCGCCCTCCCAGCGGAGGCCCCGGTTGTGATAGAGCTCGTAGAGGGTGTTGGCGCCGGCGGCGTTGATCACGGCCAGCCGGGGAATGCGGTCGATCAGGCCGAGCTTTCGAAGTTCGGCGAAGGCCTTGCCGAAGGCGCTCGAGTTGCCGAGGTTGCCGCCGGGCACCACGATCCAATCGGGCACCTCCCACCCCATCGACTCGAGCACCCGATACATGATCGTCTTCTGGCCTTCGAGTCGGAACGGGTTGACGCTGTTGACGAGATAGATGCCGAGCTTGCCGGCCACTTCCTTGACGCGTGCCATGGCGTCGTCGAAGTCGCCTGCGATCTGGATCGTCAGCGCGCCGTAGTCGAGTGCCTGCGAGAGCTTTCCGTAGGAGATCTTTCCTGAGCCGATGAAGATGATGCCGCGCATCAGGCGGGTGACGGCACAGTAGACAGCCAGCGAGGCACTCGTGTTGCCCGTCGACGCGCAGGCGGCGCGACGGGCCCCGATCATGCGGGCGTGTGTGAAGGCGGCAGACATCCCGTTGTCTTTGAAGGAGCCCGACGGATTGAGCCCTTCGTATTCGAGAAAGAGCCGGCCAGGATTCATGCCGATGTAGCTGCCCACGCCATCGGATGCGGCCAGCAGTGTCTGTCCCTCGCCGATCGTCACCACCGATTCACGGGGCGCGTAGGGAAGCAGTTCGTGAAACCGCCAGACGCCGCTGTAGGCGAGCGGGTCGCTCCGCCGCATCCACTTCCGCTCGAACACCTCGAACGACGTGGGGGGCCGGATCCGCTCCCAGTCATACTCCACGTCGAGCAGGTTGCCGCAGGACGGGCAGGAGGTGAGCACCTCGTCAACCGAAAACGTGGCGCCACAGGCAGGCGAGATGCACTGCTGAAACGCGAGATCGGTGCGAGAGGCGACAGCCACGGCGTGGAACTCCGGGAAAACCATAAGGCTATAGAAGTGCAGGCCCTTACGCACATTGTCGGCATGGGCATACCGACGGCTGTGGAAAGAGTTTTTGCGGGCGATCGGCATAGTAGCCGACCCGCACAGAGCTCAAGCCTAGGTCAAGGTTTTCCGGCCAGCAAGAGTTTTCGGGGGCAGGCGAGCGGTCGCTGGTCGTACCGGAGCCATCTTATCAGGCGGCAGGCCTGCCAGTTTGACAGCCCGTGGCGTCGTGCGTTAGGCTAAGGGGTTTGGCTGAGCGGGAGACCGGTTCCGAGCTACAGGCGGCGCAGGACGGCTCCATCAGAAGACAGCGGGGTATACCCTCATGAAGTCGGCGGAAACCAAGGCATTCAAGGCATCGCTCCAGGCCATGCGGGCCCGGCTGCGGGGTGATGTCACCACGATGGCCGATGCGGCCCTGCGGAAAACCCGTTCGGAATCGAGCGGCGACCTCTCCAGCATGCCGATCCACATGGCCGATATCGGCTCCGACGCCTACGAGCAGGAATTCACGCTCACCCTGATGGCGACCGAAGAAGACACGCTCGACCTCGTCGAACAGGCGCTCGAGAGAATCCGCACCCGACGCTTCGGCACCTGCGAAGAATGTGGCGGCGTGATCGCCAAGAAGCGGCTGGAGGCGATTCCGTTTGCCCCGACCTGCATCCGCTGCGCCGAGAAACTCGAGAACGGCGGGTTTGGCAGCGGCTCGGCCGGTCGGCCGCGGCAGCCTCGCTAACTGGCCAACTGGTTTCATGCCCCACCTCCGCGGCTGGTTCACATTCGTCGCCATTGCGGTCGTGGCCGCGTTCGCTGATCTGGCGACGAAGTCGTCGATTTTTGCCCGACTCGGCATGCCCGGTGAACAACCCGGCATCGTGCTGGTGCCCGGCATGCTGTCGCTCGAGACCAATCTCAACGAAGGCGCCCTCTTCGGCATGGGGCAAGGGCTCGGCGTTGTGTTCGCGGCCGTCTCGCTCTGCGCCATCGGCGGTATCCTCTGGATGGTCTCCCGTCCAGCCACGCGGAGCGACCGCTGGCTGCTCGTGGCTCTCGCCCTGATCACCGGCGGCGTGATCGGCAACCTTTACGACCGCGTCGGCCTGCCCGGCCTCACCTGGCATGCGCCGCTCGAGCGGCAGGGTGAAGCGGTGCTGGCGGTGCGCGACTGGATCCATTTCAAGCTCGAGGGAATCATCGACTGGCCGATCTTCAACCTCGCCGATTCGTGGCTCGTGATCGGGGCCGGACTCATGCTGCTCCTGTCGCTGCGGCCCGAGCCGGCCATCGACGAAAAGCCTGCACCATGACAAGCATGACGAGCATGACCAACACGCCCACCCAGCCACTCGACCCACGCCTCGCCGGCGACGTGTCACGCAGGCTCGAGACGGCGCTCGCCGCGGTGCAGCGGGCCGCACCGACGACGTTGCGTTGGTTCAACGCAGCCGATCTCGCCGTCATCGAGAAGGACGACCGCTCACCGGTCACGGAGGCCGACCGCGCCGCCGAGGCTCAGCTCCGCAGCCACCTGCTGGCCGCCTTTCCACACGACGCATTTCTCGGCGAGGAGACCGGCGTGTCGGCCGGCACGTCGGGCTTCGAGTGGGTGGTCGATCCGATCGACGGCACGAAGTCATTCATCCGCGGTGTGCCGCTCTACGCGATGCTGGTGGGCTGTCGCCACGAGGGCAGGGGGGTGGTCGGCGTGATCGCGATCCCGGCGCTCGACGAACTGGTCTATGCCGGCGCGGGGAGCGGCGCCTGGCACGTGGCCGGCGGGGCCAAGCCGGTGACGGCCGGCGTCTCACGCCGCAGCCGGCTCGCCGAGTCGCTGCTCTGCACCAGCGACTTCACATCCTTTCGCCGCCGGCCCAACGGCGCCACTCACGGACTGGAAGCCCGTCGTCGGCTCGAGGAGGCCTGCCTGCTGAACCGGACCTGGGGCGACGGCTACGGCTATCTCTTGGTGGCCACGGGCCGTGCCGAGGTGATGATCGACCCGATCATGAATGCCTGGGACGCCGCGGCGGTAGAAACGGTCGTCACCGAGGCGGGCGGGCGGTTCTCCGATTGGGAGGGCCGGCCACGGATCGACTCCGGCGACGGAGTGGCCACCAACGGCCTGGTGCACGAGGAAGTGCTTGGCCTTTTGAAAGCGTAGCCCTCTTGAGCCGCTCATCTTGCGAAAAACGGCCAAATGGCTATCCTCTGGGCTTCGGTCCCACACAGTTTTCCCTTCTTTCAACGAGTTGTTCCCGTGGCACGTTCCTGTCAGGTCTGCGGCAAGGGTTTTTCGGTCGGCAACCAGGTCACCATTCGCGGTAAGGCGAAGTACCTCGGCGGCGTCGGCACGAAGGTCACGGGCATCACCCGCCGGAAGTTCAAGCCGAACCTGCAGCGTCTGCGCGTCACGCTCGCTGGCACCAACACGAGCGTGCTTGTCTGCACGCAGTGCATCAAGGGCGGCAAGGTTGCGAAGCTCGTCCGCCAAAAGCCGTTCCGGCTTCCGACCGTCGAGAAGGCAAAGCCCACTGCCGTGGAAGCGGTACCGTCGGGTCCGCGGGCACGGCCCTGATCGAGAACGGCCTGAGCCGCGGGCGGCCAACCGTGCCGCCCTGCCGGGCCTTGGCAATCTCCACCAGCCACGTTCCACGAGACTGCGAAAGAACCGAGTGCACGCGTGACCACTCCACCGCAGCCGCTGACGGCGAAGGATGTCGCAAAGGTCGCCCTGCTCGCGCGGCTGGCGGTCTCTGAATCCGATCTCGAACGGATGACGGGCGAACTCTCGAAGATCGTCGGCTTCGTGTCGATGCTCGGCGAACTCGACACGTCCGATGTGGCACCGCTGGCCCACCCGCTCGATACGCAAAACGTGTTCCGTGACGATGTGCCGGCCGCCTCGCTCTCCACCGCAGAGGCCCTGCAGTCGGCGCCGCGGCACGACGGCGCGTGTTTCCTCGTGCCGGCCGTCTTGGGCGACTCGGGAGCGGCGTAGCCGCCGGCCGTTCCGCCCGTCCCCGTCGCTTGCTGCCACAAGTCCCTCGCAACCGTTTCCTTCGTCTTCGCCGCCGCACGAGCATCCATGCAACCTCTCGAAATGTCCGCCGTCGATCTGGTCGCCGCCCTGCGGCAGGGCGACATCACGGCCGTGCAATGCACGACGGCGTTTCTTGACCGGATCGAGGCCACCAACGGCACGATCAACGCTTTCCTCACCGTTGATCGCGAGGGGGCACTGGCGCGGGCGGCCGACATCGACACGCGACGAAAGGCAGGCAAGCCGCTCGGGGCCCTCGCCGGCCTGCCGGTCGCGCTCAAGGACGTGCTCTGCACCAGCGACATGCCCACCACCTGCGCGTCGAAGATGCTGAAGGGCTTTCGGCCACCCTACGATGCCGATGTGGTCGCCCGTCTGCGGCGGGCCGATGCGGTGTTCGTGGGCAAGACCAACATGGACGAGTTCGCGATGGGCGGCTCGAATGAGAATTCCGCCTTCGGCCCGGTTCGCAACCCGTGGGACCTGTCACGGGCCCCAGGTGGCTCGAGCGGCGGTTCGGCAGCCTGTGTGGCGGGCGATATGGCCCCCGTGGCGATCGGCTCCGACACCGGTGGCTCGATCCGGCAGCCCGCCGGCCTCTGCGGCATCACCGGGCTCAAGCCGACCTATGGCCGCGTCAGTCGCCGTGGCCTGATCGCCTTCGCGTCGAGCCTCGACCAGATCGGTCCGATGGCCCGCAGCGCCGCCGACTGTGCCCTGATCATGGAGACGATCGCGGGGCACGATCCGGGTGACTCCACCTCGCTGGCGGTCGATGCGCCGCGGTATACCGACCTGCTCGACAAGCCGCTGGCCGGCGTGCGGATCGGCCGCGTGCCTGAGCACTACGCCGAGGGCCTCGATCCGGAAGTGGCAAAGGGCGTCGATGAGGCGTTTGCGGTGCTCAAGGCGGCCGGAGCGACCGTCCACGATGTGCAACTGCCACACGCGAAGTACGGCATCCCCACCTACTATCTGATCGCGCCCTGCGAAGCGTCGAGCAACCTCGCCCGCTATGATGGAGCTCACTATGGCCATCGGGCCGAGCCCGGGGGCCGCGCCACGAAAACTGGCGGCTTCGAATCTCCCCTCGTTGAAATGTATTGTCGCAGCCGGGCCGAGGGTTTTGGGCCCGAAGTAAAACGGCGAATCATGCTCGGCACCTACGCCCTCTCGGCCGGCTACTACGACGCCTACTACGCCAAGGCCCTGCGGGTGCGGCGACTGATCCGGCAGGATTACCTCGACGCCTTCCAGTCGGTCGATCTCATCGGCGGCCCCGTCTCGGCCACGCCCGCCTTCAAGCTCGGCGAGAAGACCGACGACCCGCTGGCGATGTATCTCGTCGACCTCTACACGGTGGGCACGAATCTCGCCGGCGTGGGGGGCATCTCGTTCCCGTGTGGCTTCACGAAGTCGGGTCTGCCGATCGGTTTCCAGCTGCAGGCGCCGCCACTGGCCGAGCCGCTCCTGCTCCAGGCGGCCGACCGCTTCCAACGGCTCACCGACTGGCACCGCCGACGGCCCAAGGCGGCGGGGGAGGTGAAGGCATGAGCACCGCCGCTCCCTACACCACGATCATCGGCCTGGAAGTGCACGTGCAGCTGATGACCCGCACAAAGCTCTTCTGCGGCTGCTCCACGAAGTTTGGTGGTGCACCGAATACACAGGTCTGCCCGACCTGCCTGGGCCTGCCAGGATCGCTGCCGGTGATGAACCGACAGGCCTTCGACCTGGCCCTGCGGGCGGCCTTGGCGCTCGAATGCACGATCGCCCCGTTCACGAAGTGGGACCGCAAGAACTACTTCTATCCCGATCTGCCCAAGGGCTATCAGATCAGCCAGTTCGATCTGCCGTTTTCGAGCGACGGCACACTCGAGGTCGTCGATCCGAAGGGGGCCTTCGAGCCGCGCCGCGTGGGCATCATCCGCGTGCACCTCGAAGAGGACGCGGGCAAGAGCATGCACGACGAGGCGGCCGGCACGGGCGACACCCGCATCGACTTGAACCGCGCCGGCACGCCGCTGTGCGAGATCGTCACCGAGCCCGACCTGCGAAGCCCGCAGGAGGCGAGGGCCTGGCTCAACGAGCTGAAGCTCCTGCTCGTCTATCTCGGCGTCAGCGACTGCAACATGCAGGAGGGAAGCCTCCGCGTCGATGCCAACGTCAACCTGCATATTCCCCAGCCCGATGGCCGGATCGCCAAGACGCCGATCGTCGAAATCAAGAATATGAACAGCTTCCGTTCGGTCGAGCGGGCCCTCGTCTACGAGGCCGCTCGGCAGTGGGAGGAGTGGCAGGCGACGAAGGCCGAGATGGGCAAGACGCCGAAGCAGACCCGCGGCTGGGACGATCCGGCCGGCATCACGCGGGCCCAGCGTCACAAGGAGGAGTCGAGCGACTACCGCTACTTCCCCGAGCCCGATCTCGTGCCGGTGACGGTGACCGCAGAGCAGGTACAGTCGCTCCGTGGTGAAATGTCCGAGCCGCCCGTGTCGCTCCGCAAGACGCTCGCGTCGAAGTGGACGATCTCAGCCTACGACGCCGACGTGCTCGTGAACCAGGGCCGCGAACTGGTCGACTACTTCGAGGATCTCGCCACCCGCGTCGGCGAGGGGAAGGTGGCCAGCAACTGGATGCAGCAGGACGTGCTCCGCATCCTGAACGACACCAACAGCACCGTCGCCGCCTTCCCGATCCGTCCCGCGGGCCTGGCCGATCTGATCGGCCGCGTGATGAAGGGCGACTTCGACACGAGCCGCGGCCGCGAGATCTTCACGGAGATGGTGACCAGCGGCCGGCCGGTGGACGAGGTGGTGGCGAGCATGGGCATCTCGGCTGTCAGCGATGACGACGTGATCGCGCTGTGCCGCGAGCTGCTGGCGGCCAACCCGAAAATCGTGGCCGACGTGAAGAGCGGCAAGGAACAGGCCGCCGCCGGCCTGATCGGGCAGGCGAAGAAGAAAAACCCCAACGTCAATCCCGGGAAGGTGCGGGCCACCTGCATCGACCTGATCCGGGCGATGGAGTGACGGCTACAGCGGCACGACTTCGGAGCATGGTCACAGCGGCATGACTCGCGTCGTCACGCTCACCACCGACTTTGGCTCCGGCAGCGGGTATGTGGCCGAGTTGAAGGGCCGGCTCCTGCACGCCAAGAGTCCGTTCACGCTTGTTGACATCTCCCACGACGTGCCTCCGCACGACATCCGTGCCGCGGCATGGCTCGTGGGGCAGGGCTGCCCGGCGTTTCCATCCGGCGCGCTCCACATCGTGGTCGTCGACCCCGGCGTGGGCACCGACCGCGGTCTCGTCTGGGCTCGGCTAAGCACTCCCGAATCGCACCAGGACTTCCTCTGCCCCGACAATGGCGTGCTGACGCTCACGCTCGAGCGGCTGCCGCTGATCGCAGCACGCAGGCTCGACATACCATCCGACGCGGCCGCGACCTTTCATGGCCGCGACGTGCTCGCACCGGCAGCCGTGCGACTGCTCGACGGCCTGCCCCCGGAGTCGCTCGGTGAACCGCTCCATCACCTCACACGCCTGCGCTGGCCGCCTCCAGAGGAAACGCCCACGGGCATCCACGGTGAAATCATCCACATCGATACCTTCGGCAATCTGGCGACAAACCTCCCCGCCTCCCTCCTGCCGAGGCTCCAAGCGGCCGGCCGGCTCCGCGTCGGCCCGCACGAGATCACGACAATCGTGCGGACCTACGGCGAGGCGGCCGCGGGAACGGCGGTGGCGCTCGTCGGCTCGCAGGGCTTCATCGAGGCGGCGATCGTGGAGGGCCGTGCCGACGAGCGGCTGATCGCCCGCCTCGGCACACAGGTCGCGATCGAGGATGGCCGGGCGATGCACGTCTGACGCGAATTTCCCGCAGCACTCGTCCGAGCCATGAACGAGCGGGCTCGTGCCGGCGGCCTCGTCGAACTGCCGTGGCGGACTATCCTTTCGTGACATACAATCGAGGAATCCTGTGGCTGCAAAACCTCGCGAGACTGTCCCAGTGAACGCCATTGCCGCTCCCGTGACGGCCGGCCTGATCGTGGTTGTGCTCGCGACGCTCTGTGGCTGCTCCGACACAGCCACGCGGCCCATCGCGATGGTCAAGGCCACCGCCGCCGCGGCCGACATGCCCGCAACGCCGGCAACCCCGCCCTACGACTGCAAGTTCACCGAAGAACCGATCGCCATCGACGGCGCGGTCGACGACGCGGCCTGGAAGAATGCCGCGACGATCGAAAACTTTTCCATGCCCTGGCTCGGCAATGACAACCAGCCCGCGAAGAAGGCCACCCGAGCCAAGATCCTCTGGGATCGGGAGAATCTTTATATAAGTGCCGACCTCGACGACGCCGACCTCTACGCCGACGTCACCGAACACGACGGCCAGATCTGGGACAACGACGTCTTCGAAGTGTTCCTCAAGCCATCGACGGAAAAGCCGGCCTACTATGAATTCCAGGTCAACGCCAAGAACACGCAGTTCGACTGTTTCATCCCGCGGCGCGGCAGCGTGGGCCGGTTCAAGAAGATGCACGACTTCGGCATCGAGTCGGCCGTGTCGCTCCGCGGCACGCTCGACAACTGGACCGACACCGACAAGGGCTGGTCGGTCGAGATGCGGATCCCGTGGTCGAGCCTCATGCACACCGGCGGGCGGCCCGAGCCGGGCGCCGAGTGGCGGTTTGCCCTCTGCCGCTACGACCACGACGTGAACCGCGAGCAGCCGGAGCTTTCCACGTCGGCCCCGCTCTCGCAGCTCAGCTTTCACCGGCACGAAGACTACGCGCCGCTGCGGTTCATCGGGCCAGCGGTCACCGCCTCGAAACCCTACGGTATTCCGAACATCGTGACGGTGTCGACGTCGAAGGTCGTGGGCTCGCCTGAGCCGCCGCTGCCCTACACCGTCGAGCGGGTGCTGCCGCTGGCGAAGCTGCCGTGCCCGATCGCCGTCGCCCACCAGCCCGGCAGCGACCGGCTGCTCTACGTGACCGAGCCGTGGGCCTACCAGCCGTCGAGGGTGCTGCGGATGCGCGATGCGGCCGATTCATTCGAGCCGGAACTGCTGCTGCCCGAGGATGGCAGCGTGCACTACGCGATCACGTTCCACCCGAAGTTTGCCGAGAATGGCTACGTCTATATCGGGAGCAATGGGCCGGGAAAGCCGGTCGGCCCCGACAATGAGGTGCCAAAGAAGGCCGACGGCAGACCCAAGAAATTCACGCGGGTCACACGGTATGTCATCGACCGCGAGCCGCCCTACGCGTTCCACCCCGAATCGGCCGAAGTGATGATCGAGTGGGATTCCGACGGCCACAACGGCGGCGACATGGCGTTTGGCCTCGACGGCATGATGTATGTCGGTTCGGGCGACGGCACGAGCGACTCCGACGGCGACCTGGCCGGCCAAAACCTCACGCTCCTGCGGTCGAAGATCCTGCGGATCGACGTCGACCACCCCGATGAAGACACGCCCAACGACGGCCGGCACTACTCCGTGCCCAAGGACAACCCGATCTTCGATGCCGGCAGTCCCATCGCCACGGTGGAAAACGCCCGGCCCGAGACCTATGCCTACGGCTTCCGGCAGCCGTGGCGGATCGTGATCGACAAGCAGACCGGTCAGATCTGGGTGGGCAACCAGGGGCAGGATCTCTGGGAGCAGATCTATCTTGTCGAACGGGCCGCCAACTACGGCTGGAGCATCGTCGAGGGCACGCACAAGTTCAACGAAGACCAGAAGCCGGGGCCGACGCCGATCTCGAAGCCGATCGCGGAACATCCGCACGCCGAGGCGCGGGCGATGACCGGCGGGCTGATCTACACAGGCTCTGCCCTGCCGGAGCTCAAGGGCGCCTACATCTACGCCGATTATTCCACCGGCCGCATCTGGGGCATCCGCCACGATGGCAAAGAGGTCACCTGGCACAAGCTCATCGCCGACACCACGCTCCAGATCACGGGCTTCGGCACCGACTCCAAGGGCGAGATGCTGATCTGCGATCACCAGCCCGGCGAGGCCGGCGGCTTCTACACGCTCGTGCCCACACCGCCGGTCGCCAAGGATCAGCCCCCGTTTCCGAAAAAACTCTCTGAGAGCGGGCTCTTCGCGTCGGTTGCCGGCCACAAAATGGTGCCCGGCGTGGTTCCCTACGAGCCGGCCTCGCCCCTCTGGAGCGACGGCACCTACAAGGCGCGGTTTTTCGCCCTGCCGACGGTGAAGCAGGAAGGAAAGATTGTGCCGGCGAAGATCGGCGTGACCAACGCCCGCGGCTGGAATTTCCCCGACGGCACGGTGCTCGTGAAGTCGTTCGCGATCAACGAGGAGGAGGGTAATCCGGCCACTCGGAAGTGGATCGAGACCCGCTTCATGCTCAAGGAACAGGGCGAGTGGGCCGGCTACAGCTACGAGTGGAACGACGAGCAGACCGACGCCGTCCTCGTGGAGGCCGAAGGCAAGAACCGCGAGTTCCAGATCCGCACGGCCGACCTCGCGAAGCATGCCGACGGCGTGAAGACGCAAGCGTGGCACTACCTGTCGCGGACGGAGTGCATGATCTGCCACAGCCGCGCGAGTAACTACGTGCTGGGCCTCTGCACCGTGCAGCTCAACCGTGACTACGACTACGAAAAGGTGCTTGGCGAGGGCCACGCGACCGACAACCAGCTTCGCACGCTCGAGCATCTCGGGCTGCTCGAGGTGAACTGGTGGGGCGACGGCGCCGGCGCCTTGTACAGCAAGGCGGTCGAGGCAGGCATCGACAAGGACGACCAGAGCAGCCGCTGGGCATGGGTCGGCCGGCAGACGGCATCGGCCGATCCCGATGCGAAGGACTTCCCAAAGCAGCGGTCTGCGCTGCTCGCCAAGGCCCCGGCCGCGACGAACGGGCTCGTGAATCCCCTCGACTCGTCGCATCCGCTCGAGGCCCGGGCCCGCTCCTACATGCACTCCAACTGCTCGAGCTGCCACGTCTTCGCCGGCGGCGGCAATGCACAGATCGACCTCGAATACATGACCGCCTACGAGACGCGGCCGCTCGACGCGATGAAGGCGATCGGCATCAAGCCGCTGCATGCCACCTTTGATCTGCCGGATGCACGGCTGATCGCGGGGGGACACCCCGAGCGATCGGTCCTCTTCTCGCGTGTCGCCCGCCGCGGCGCCGGCCAGATGCCGCAGCTCGCGACGAGCATCGTCGACGAGAAGGCGGTCGCGGTGCTCCGCGAGTGGATCGAGTCGCTGCCCGAGCCCGAGGCTGCCGTCTCGCAGAAGTAGCTGCGAAACGAGGCCGACCTGGCGTATCCGCCAGTTGTCGCACGCGGCGAACTGATGTCTGATGCCCGGTGATGATCCGCGACCCGACGAGGCCTCGCCGGTCAGCTTGGCGACGTCTTGAGAAGGAGCACTCGTGTCGAAACTATTGCCGCTCGTCTGGATGACACTGCTCACGGTGGCCCTGCCGGCCGAAGCCGTCACGCTGGAGCGGATCGTCTCCCGCGAGGATCCAAAGTTCAACTGCGCGGCCGCAGCGATGACCGTCGGGCGTGACGGCAACGTGTATCTCTCCAGCGTGGTGAAAGGCGGTGGTTTCATTCTGCGGGTCAGCCGCGACGGCACGCGGAAGCTCGGCGGCGACGCGATCTATTCGATGGCCAACGCCACGGCCAACGCCGAGGGGGTGATCGCCAGCGCCAACTCGCATTTCAACCACTCGGTCAACCTCTACGACGCCACCTTCAGGCACTTCGCCGCCTGCGACGAGTTTCTCGTCAACGACACCGTGCAGTGGAATGCACCGGCCCGGGTCGAGGCCGGCGCGAGTGGCGATTTCTATGGCCTCGACCAGCACCGGCTTCGCATCCTGCGGATCAGCCCGGCCGGCAAGATCGTGCAAGTCTATGCCTTCCCTGCGGAAGCGAAGGCCTTTGAATTCCGGGTGTGCGAGGCGACGCAGACGTTCTATCTCCGCAGCCGCGACGGCATGCTGCGGGGCATCGGATTCGACGGCCAGGTGAAATGGCAGCAGAAGATGATCCCCGCTGTCTTCACGGTGGACGATGCCGGCGCGGTGTATGCACTCCAGGGGGCGACGCTCAAGCGATTGAGCCCCACCGGCGAGCCGCAGGGCGAGATCAACCTGCCGGTCACGGCCGTGACGGCCATCGCGGTCTTTGGCGACGACCTCGTGGTCAAACGGTCGCATGCGGCCGAACTGTTCCAGGTGCACGACCTCGCCACCGGCGAACTCCGGCGGGTCGTCCAGTCGGATCATGAGCGGGCGACCGCCGAGTTTCCGAGTGTGGTGTGGACGGCGGGCGAGTCGGTCCCGTTTGCGGCGACCGGCCACTTCCGGGCTTGGGCGACGGCGCTTGGCGACAGCGACTGGCGGGAACTGAAACGGGCCGGGGATCAGCTCGACGTGCCCACGGAGTTCGCCGGCCTCTACCAGCTCCGCATCGCCCCCACGCTCAATCCGCAGGCCGAAAGCGAATACACGCTGCGGGCGGTGGTCGAGGTGCGGGCGCCCGATAGCCAGGGCACGGTGAGCGTATGGACGCCGCTCAACCGCACATGGTGGGGCCGCGGCGAGGCAATTCCGGTGGTCGTCGCCGCGCGAACCACGAACACGGTGCCGGAAAAGATCGCACTTTCCTTGCGGCCTCATTCCGGGCCGGGCGACAAAGCTCCGCCGCTCTGGAGTGAAACAGTTTCAGCAGGCAAAGAGGACAAGCCCGGCGAGTGGCGGGCCACGCTCCCCGCCGCGTTCACCGCGCAGCTGGCCCCCGGTCGCTACGAACTGCGGGCGGACGCGGCTGGCTTCACCTGCG